>Ga0210059_1003032_pt1 | contig 26688 bp, 20 predicted proteins | sample Ectturendosymbi2_FD_188042 | JGI IMG/M metagenome (GOLD analysis project Ga0210059, IMG submission 188042) | Ecteinascidia turbinata endosymbiont from Florida, USA - Sample 2 (SPAdes) (version 2) | ecosystem: Host-associated > Tunicates > Ascidians > Unclassified | place: Key West, Florida... | reverse complement strand
CCACGATGACTTCTTGATCAAGTGGAATATTGGCTGCAAAAAGCATACTGCATACCGTACACTTCTAGCATCGAGATTGTCACAAGCGCTTTTGCAAGAGAGTTTTACAAGCAAATAATGGCTTTCATCCAAAGTCGAAACTTGGAACTTCACTAAATACAAACTTTTCAAACTTGCCAATTCAATGAAAATGGACGTTTTATTTTCCGGCTCAAATCTGAACACAGTTGTTCAGGAAAAGAACGCAAGACAAATGCACGTTTCATGGATGATGCTTTGAAAATAAGGGGCGTTAAATATTTCAATGTTGAGACTTGTTTGTTGTTTGCCCCCCATATCAAAATTTCTGGCTACGCGCCTGGGCGTTCCCACACCAAATATAATGGAAGACGATACCAAATAGTTTGAATAAAGTGAGCATTCGCCTACACGAATTTCCACATTGGATCTTCCTGTTTGCAGACTTTTTGACTAACTGTTGACTTTTGCCTAGCAGTACGAATCTGCGTGTCGCTAACACATCTGTGAGAACGCAGCCATATTTTAATATAATCGTTTGAATCCCATATCTTCAAGTGATGTTACTAGTGCAAAAAGGTGTGGGAACGGCGTTCCCACACTAAAAAAGGTGTGGGAACGCCGTTCCCACGCGTTCCCACCCTACTACACCCCTGGGTGGGACCAATGGAACAAATTCTAAAAAATTTAAAATGGACAAAAACTAAGGAAGGGCGTCTTTGATCTGAACTGTTAGTTAATCGAAAACCTATCTATCAGAGTTAGTTAATCGAAAACCTATCTATACAATGAAACAAACACCAATCAATTTGGAGTAAAGTAATGCGAAATATTGCCGAAAAGCAAAATCCATTCCATAGGTCCCACACTTCCCCCTGGTGGGAGCCAAGCACTGCGGTTCTAACGAATTTTCTGGTATATTGTTAAGCCTAATGTTTAAAACTAGAAGAAATAGTGGAGAAACTGTTGCAATAAGTAGTTTGGCTGTCTGTCGACCCAGTCGTTGCTTGAGCAGCGTCAAATAAGGGACATCAAGCAGTGATATTCGCAAGTCTGTAGGCATATCAACACGCGGGATTTTGGACTTTTCTCGTAGTCGTAGGCAGTATAGGCTAGTGTGCAACTGTTCGTTTTATTATAGGCCTACTTACATTGGTTCAAAGAGACCAATACCGACATAGCTATCGAAAAATACCTAATTGGCCGAATTTCATTTCTTAAAGAGGAAAAACTTAAGTTTCTTTGAAAATACTAAAAATAATCCAACAATCATAACGTTGCTACTACTGAATCGTCACATCGACTTTCGTTGCGATTAAGAGTTGTGGTTAAGTTTAGCCTAATTATTTTTCACCATGAATTGTCACAAATCCCTCCAACTGTATGTGTTATTATTAGCAAAATTTCCCCTGAAACAAACTTCATATAGTCTTCGGTAAAGCACTGCCAAAACATTGTTACGTAGGCGAAACATGTCATCATAGTCTGCTATCATGTGGTTTATAAACTTCGGTTGTAACGTGAGTAACACAGTGGAAAACAAGTGTCTTCTAATGAAAAATTACGTGGAAAATGACTGGTGCGAGACGATTTACCTAGCAATTAAAAGCTAGTAAAATTAATTACAGTTAGCCGTAAGTTGTAAAACGTGCTTATCATGTTTTTCAGTCAGTTTGAGTGTTTCACTGTGCTTGTGGATATAGCTGTTCTGTGTTCATCTGACTAATGACAGAGGGCCTATGCCAATACAGTAGGCTAGGAAAGGGATGACTTAGACTAGCAAGTAAGTCCAACCATCCCCATCTTAACTAAATCAAGAATTCCAAAAAATTGTTTTCGCCACCTGTAGTTTGAGGCTTGCTAAGAAGTCTTTCTGTTGTGGAGATCACGCCGAAAGTTGGATGGGGTAGAAAGTGACTGAGGGTGAAGCATAGGCGTAGCCAGGGGGGGCAAAGGGGCCATGCCCCCCCAAAATTAAAAAAAATATAGCCATTTTTTGCTTTGTGAGGCGTTTTTCTAAGCAAAATGGTGTTATTCGCCTAAAATCAAACATTTTGGCCCCCCAAATGTTTGGGCTGGCTACGCCACTGGGGTGAAGTGCCTTTTTGCCAGTTAACTAACATAAGCAGTGCGATTCCACATCCAGCAACTTTTCATTGACTTCCAAAGCGACGATAAAGCCCGTGCCATATTTTATGAACACGGATGGTCAGACTTTTGGATCAAGTGCAGTGAGCGCTTTACGGAAGTTTGGGGAAAAGTTAAGCTTTTATTACTACTGGAGTTTCCCACGACGTATGTTACTGAGCAAGGTTTCACCCAAGTACTGCACATGCGTAATAAATACTGCAATTGTCTTGACATGAACAAGACCGGGGGGAAATGTCATACGACTTAAGCTGATCAACTTGCAACCTGCTTTAAAAAAAGTTGCAAATAGACAGCCAGGGGCAAGGTTCGCAGTAGTTGGAACCAATTGTTTTTGGAAATGGAATGACATTTTTTCTATAAATGTACTTGCGATTGTTTTGTTTGTTCGTTTTTTTGTGTGCTAACTAGATTTTTCGTTTATTTAATTAGCATTAAAATATTTCCAAATTAAAATAATACTTTAGCCAACACTAAAATCATAAGTGGGAGCGATTTTTAACCAAAGTTCCTGTAGGGAGGCGATCGAACAAATAGGTTGAAGACCACTGCTTTAGAGTTCTGTAGCATCAAACAACAATCTCGCATAAACATTTAAACGTCACAATGCGCATACAATCGCATCACTGGCCATTTTCAGCGTGGTAACTGCAGCTGAAGCAGAAATAGAAATGCACGCATTAAGCAATTTAGACTGTTGAATTAGTAACGTTAGCTCAGCGGTTCCCAAACTTTTTCTGATCGCGTACCATTTGTGGGCCCTATATTTTCACGGCCTACCATCTTGAAAACACCAACTTGTTCCAGGAAAACTCAATATACCAAATATTATGCGATCAAAAGTTTGGCAAACCAGACTTCGCGCGAATGCGGCATGAAGAACATGGATGTGATAAAAACTATAATCGCCATTTTTCGAAACTAATAAGGGAGGTACACAAAAGTGCAGGAGTTTATTAACAGAACCCGATAAGTGAAAAAATGCATTCTTTTTGTGTAGAACTTGTCTTCGACTGAGATCGACCAGAATATTTCTTGATAACTAGCGATCGACCGGGCGGTAATAAAGTCACAAGTACAAAATGTCATAAATGCAACGTTTTTCCTGTAACTGAATTTATGTTTACCACACATTTATCATCGAGAGCAGTAATTTTTATGTACTTTCTGGAATATTGATTGAAAAATGTTCTTTTTAGATATCTTGTCAATTCAATGCAAAATCAGGCACGATCGACCAATTGACACTCGGCGATCGACCGGTCGATCGCGATCGACTTGTTGGCCACCCATGGTGTAGAAGAACAGAAGGGTTTCGCGTACCACCTTGAAGGCCTTCGCGTACCACAGTTTGGGAACCACTGCGTTAGCAGGAATAATTAGGCTGGATAATGTTTTTTTGAGTAATAGAACTGGCAAGCTTTTATAAATGTCAGTTATTTTGAACTATAGTACATCCAAGAACATAAAAACTCACCTCGAAAATCGCATTTTGGATCCCCGAAAATCTTGTTTCGGACCCCCATGGATCCGGAAGCCCCGCTTGGGAACCGCTAATTTAAATAGACTGATTTCCAGGCTTGTCCATGGGAATGGGATTCCTATGGGAATCCCATGGGAAACGTCCCATGGGATGGGATGGGACAGGCATAAATTGCTATGGGATGGGAATGGGACAGATAAATATGTCCCATGGACACCCCTGCTTATTTCCACTGAAATTGAGGCAGTCGCTTGACAGTTTAATGAAAACCATTAGAGCTCTTTGAAGCTTGTCATTTTAGTGGAAGTATTCCAGCGTATCGGGAACAGAAAGAGGATACAAAATCAAAGGATCACAACGTTTGTAAACATTGTTGTTGTATTGTGGATCTAAACCTTTGCACAAACGAGACTCCTTTGGATATCTTTCTTCAGGTTGAAACAATAATTCAAAAACCAGCTTTGTACGCGACTTGCAGCGAAAGAGTTGCTGAATTGGCCAGGCCGAAAACAGGAGATTTCGGCCCTTTTACAGATTCCAGAAAGCCTGAAGACTCCATCTGGAATGTGAGAAACACAGTTGATTGCTAGAAAAGATTGTTTACCAAGCATGCGTTTCTATTGGTACAAATATCAGCTCATAAATATCATGGTTCATTAGCATGAAAAAGAAATCCTTTGTGGCATTATGTGTGTTGCTTTATAAATTCAGTTCACTTCTTTTCTAATCAACTTTTATGACGGTGCCACTGTTCAAAGCTGGTGATTTTCCATTCGTGATTTAAAGTCTGTATTTTCCTCCTTTTTTGTTGTAATCAAAATCGCTGCACTGGAGAAAAAGTCGAAAAATGCCTTTTCAACACTTTATGAGGGTAAATTGCACGTTCTTTTTGGATTATGCTAAAATTTTTCAGGTTGTGAAGTATACGATTGCTAGTGCATTTTTTAAAAATATTGCGGTGTCTCTGCAGCAAAACAACCTCTATCCTGCCAAACACACCATGGAAAAATGTTTAGTATTACATTAAAACTTGTTATGATTTCATAGGTGAGTAAACCAGCTCGTGCTGCAACAGCCTCGCCGCGTGTGATGGAGCTAGCGAAGCATAAAGGCTTTGCAGAAGGCTACGTTGCCAACAGAGGTGTGGAGTGGTCAATCTCGAGAAGTGCCAGGCGCGCTATAGCAACGCCTAGAGTGGAAAAATTAGCTATACCAATTACAAGGTATGATGCCGCATTTTTCTCTAGAACTGCCTGAGTTGTTAATGAATATGCATGTCTGTGATTGCAGTCTACCTAAAAGTGAACTTTTTATCATTGCATAAGTGCGTAAAAAGTGTTTTAATGCAACAAAATCGTGATCATCGTTTTTCGTCATGGGAAAGCTGTTTTCAGATGGGTATTTTGCTGGAGGGCAACTGCATCCTGAAAGAATTGACATTTTCTGACCAACTATCTCTGCTCAAACGCCAGAAATTTTTGAACAGATCCCTTTAAAGTTTTTAACCTTGACAATAAATACAGATTTTTATAACATAATTCAAAATTCGAAGATGCGTAGAGGTATGTAAGCCAGTATCCTGACACTCATCGGCATTTAACCAAGAGATATGAAAATGGCAGCTCAAAAAATTAGCTAAGTGTGGCTGAGTGTAAGACTGGAATTGAAGAAACAAGGTTAAGACCGCATACCTTCCAAAACTATTATTACAATTTGCATAAAACAAAGTATACTGCCCAGGTGAGAAACATAACTTGACTACATGCATGAAGTACGATAAAAATGAAATGAACCGGTGGTATTAGAGGCCAATGTGAATATCAATAACGAATTTTGTGCCTATTCTACACCTTCTATCAATTTTTTGATACCCCAATTTACTTTACTTCGATACTGTGCAACCGGTATTTCGACACATCGCTGATTTTGTGTATCAGAAGTTGAAACCTTGACGATTTCGTATCAATATTTTTCAGATAGTTTTTGCTACAACCTGTTTTTTAAATGCTATTTCAATTTTTTTTCCTGTGGACATTTCAAGAATGATCATTTGCATTTTCTCCTTGCAGTTTTGGTTTAGTGTACTCAGATTTTGATAAATATGCAATTTTCACAGCGAACTTTTCAAGATTCTTGCAAATGAAACGTCAGTATAGTACTTGACTAAAGACCCGTGACGAACAAAACACGATTAGTGAGCTGGGCCTCGCTAGTGGTTGTGCAATTCATTCAGCGTGGTTCGAAACTCATGGAGAACTCGTGAAATAAAGGTCCTTTTTCCTACAAGTACCGTTATTCTCCGTAATCGTCTGTAACAGTGATGGCGAACCTTTTATGGACCGAGTGCCTTAACAGCAACCCTAATCTCACTTATGTATTCCAAAGTGCCAACACGGCAATTTAAGCTGAATGGGCCAACTGAGGTTTTACGTTAGAAAAAACATCTTATGCATTAACATATTTAGTTTTAAAAGTACGCAATGACAAAGCTTCCAATGATACACACAATTATTTATTGAAAGGTAAGAGTTTCCATTTGGTATGCTTTTGAACAATTAATGCGATTTTGCTGTTACATGCTTGCTGACAATTTATCTACAACCTTGGCTCATATTTTGTAAGTTTGAGAGCAACACATGCAGCACTCAGTTCATTCGTGAGTTTGTTTCTGGTGTCAGATAATAATTCATGCCTGAAAAAACAGCTGTTTACAAGCATAAGATGATCCAAACAAAGTAAGGAAAGCAATCCCCTTTCCTTTCATTGACTTAAAATTATTTGGCAGAGAATTTCAAACTTTAAGTATTTAATTTTCACAACTAAGTGTGCTGTCATTTGTCATCCCTTCTATCTTCGAAAGTGTTTCACGCAGGTCGTAGAATTTGTTTTTCAAGTACGAGGTTTCTTAAAAATTCCAATAGCTCCATTTCTAGATTTTGTAAATCTAATCAGTGTACGCAGGAAAGATCAAGTTCTTCAAATTTGACTTGATCTAGAAAAGTAAGAAAACGCAGGGTTGTCTCCATTTCATGAAATTGTGAAAATTCTTTTGCTAAAATTCATCTTTGCAGCTGCTACAAAGCTAATTTCTCGTAGATTTCTTGATGGCTTGTAAGATTGTGTGCAAATCTTGTAGAACTTTCCAAATGTACTTTTAGATTTGGAAAATATTTCAGCTGCCCAGTTTTAATGTCTCTTTCAAAAACATGCAGTTTTCTGTCAAATGTTTTGATATTGTTGCGATCGGAATGCCAGAGCGGCATGTGCGCACAGCTTCGCACTGTGGCAGCAAGCAATAATAGAGTTCACATGCCATGATCACTCTATTATTGCTTGTTCACGCCACATACATGTGGTGTTGTTCTTCGCGCACATTCCGTTCGTGGTGAATCACACATTGAACGCAACGCCAACGGAGAGGTTACAACAATATCACAAAACACCTTTTCTGCAGTCTTCCCTACACCTTGCAGTTCTTTTTTTAGTGCAGGCTTGGCCAATCCGCGGCTTGCGAGCCGCATGCCCCTTTTTGCCCAGTGTCAAGCGAAATTTCTGACCTATTTATTGTTTGTCAGTTATTTTGCTTCTCAGAGGAAAGGAACAAAGTTTGGCGATTACTTTTTTGATGTGTGTTGTGTGAATAAAAACTTTTTGGTTAGATGTCAGATACCCACAACAGGCTATAGTACGGGAATAACTATAACCACTCAAAAATATTAGACTTAGTGTTAGACCTCAATTGTATTCCTTTTTCTAACTCTAACCCGACAAACTAACCTAAACACTAAACCCTAAGCCCTAAACACCAGTTTTCTCAGCGTATTTGATATGTAGAATATCACTCTGTGCATGCTGATATGGCATGAAGTCAGAAATTTCGCAAGACAGAAATTTCACGTGACACCGTTTTTTATGCGGCTCTTACGTAGATGCCGTATTTATTCGTGTATAAGTCGCAAAATTTTGAACCAAGACAAGGAATGCCAAAAGTCCCCACCAAGCAACATGCATGAAAATAAATGTCTTGTAAATTTTTGTCTTCATCATGTTGGCGTCTGATATTTGCAATAAACCTAGCTGAGCAAAAGTATGTGTGTGAGTGAGGAAGAGATGGGTGATGTCCATGTGTGCCCATGTGTATGATGTGGCTCTTTGGGGTAACTCAGTAACAAATGTGGTTCTTGGTCTCTGACCGGTTGGCCACCCCTGGTAGTGCACTGAAGTGTAGTGTAAAATCTGTAAAAAACGTGAGGTTGTCAAGCCAGGCCACGTCAGTAAGCTGTGGACATTCCTGCCTTTTTCATCTATAAACAGCCTAATTTCATCTAAGCAGGCTACAAATCTTTCCAGTACTCGTCCTCTGCTCAGCCACCGGAAATTATTGCGTATAAGTAAGCATTAATAATGCTGTGCCTGAACTTCCTCAAGAAGTGCTTTAAACTGTCGACAATTCAGAGCATGAGCCTACATAATTTACTATTTTTGTGACGCCTCTGAGAACATTGTCGATTTTTTGCTGCTTTCTTTGGCACAAAGAGCTTCTTGATGTATAATGCAATGGAACTGAATGACTTGATGTTTTGTTTCTAAAGAGCTGCACTAATCCAAAACAGTGTTAAAAAATAATATTACAAAAAGGAAACAAGCAGTAATGTTACCAAAGGAGATAATGTCTGAAGTTACATGCTGTGTAAGTGGGTGTTCCTGATTGAACACTGGGAAAGTAATTAGTCCTTCGTACCTTAGCAGTGTCTTTTCAGGTGGGTGTCCCGATCTTGGGACCAACCTGGCCCCGCATCCCTCTACATTTGTGGCAACAAACTCTGTACTGGAACGACGGTGCATGTGCCCACAGAGAAGGCTACGAGTGCCACCTCTGGGGCGCGTGCCGTAGGTTCGCCACCACTGGTCTATAAAGTCAATTTCTACATCTACACAGAGCTCTGTGCATATGGAAAAAATAATAATGAACTACAATGTAAGCGAAATGCTAATCAGCTGAGATAGATGATAACTTAATGCTTGTTTTTTTTCTCAGAGCGTCTATGGATCACGTGCAGTTCAATCCCGATGCTTTTACAGTCAGTCCTAAAGCTTTGAAAGCACACTGTTCATCTCGGACAGAAGAGCTATCCAGGCCAATTCAACGATAGCCACCCAGCACACGTGAAGCAAACTGCAAATACCCACAACTCTTTTGCCAGAACTCAGTACATGCATAAGCAAGCTGCCATTATAAATGTGTATATTCTATTCCCTGCCGCACTGTTTCAAGAGGATAGAAAGAAAAAGAACTTAACATCTTACGCCGCCGCTTGTTTGGACCTGATGAGCTTCCAACAGCATTTCAACCTTAAAGATCTGATTTCAACTTCTCTGTAACGTTTCCCAAATAAGAACATTCTTCCCCAGAGTCCTCGAAATCATTGCTGAGGGTAATTGGCTCTGATGCTGAGGTCTTTAGAGATATAGTAAGTGTTAAAAAGTGTGGAACCTACATTGAAAAAGACACTCAATCACTGATATGGTGTCATGATAGAAAAACAATTTCAAAGGAGCACCGTAACTTTACCGTGACAAAAGTTTCATAAATATTTTAAAGTGACTTGGGATTGTGATGTAATATCTTCGAAATCTTTTAATCATTGCGCAGCAGGCATGACATCGTCATCCTTGATATTGTTTTCCAATTCCGACCATGATATGTTTTAACAATATTCAGGAAAAGGTTTTCTCTGTAAAAACAATTAGGCTAGCTTTCGTTGTATGCTGAGGAAGTGAAAATCTAGCGGGAATGTTGTATTTTCTCCCGACAGAATCTCAGTTTGAGATATGTTTATTGCTTATGATCTTTAATTTAGAAGATCTATGAGGAAAGCATTTGCCTCTTACACCTGTGTAATAGTAAAAATATGGGGCAAAAAATTGAAAATTTCTCAAAGTTTGCTAGAATTTTTGCCAAAAGAGCTTTGTATTGCATACACAAGAATTTTCAAAATTGGGAAGGATAGCTCGGCAGTTGGCAAAAATCTCAGATAACTTTTCTGGTTGTTCAAACATTTCACGATAAAAAATGAAAAATATTGGCGGAATTGATTAAAAGTTGATGAGACAGGGTTTGTTGTTCGATGTTTTCTTCATTAGTTCGGCTATTTTAAAAAGTGGGAAAAGCTTGGGCAAAACTTGTGCGAGAATTGAGAAATAGAAAGTTGGGCAAAACATTTTTGTCATTCCAAACAAATGGGCTCCTGCGCGGCTGTGATCCTGATTATAACTAACTGAAAAGGGAGGTGTTGCAGTTGACTGCATCGCCTTGAACTACTGTGGCAAGCACAAGCGAAAGGTGGCAATTCGGGGCATTAACTAACAGGACAGCAACCAGCAGCAATAGAGATCCATTAGTGGCTTCACTCTATTACTAATAGATTGCACTATCATTATATAGGGATAAGTGTGAACTACGATAATTCGCTTGTGGTGACTATCACAGTGACTTGTTACTCATGGGCACCATCTAGCGGTGACCATTTATTTACAAGTGGCGCCATCCACCGACCGCCACATCACTTCCCTCTCCATTAACTTGAAGTTCTATCACTTATCATCCATACTTTAACTCTCAGTTTACAAGTTCGACCCCTTTGGTTCAAGACGATCTTCAACGGAGGATGTTACTGAGAGGGGCTTATGGCCTTTCTCCCAGATCCCTTATCGGGCGCCATATGTTGCAGTTGACTACATTGCCTTGAGCTACTGAGGCAAGCACAAGCGAAAGATGGCAATTCGGGGCATTAACTAACAGGACAGCAACCAGCAGCAATAGAGATCCATCAGTGACTTCACTCTATTACTACTAGGTTGCACTATCATTATATAGGGATAAGTGAACTACGATAATTCGCTTGTGGTGACTATCACAGCGACTTGTTACTCATGGGCACCATCTAGCGGTGACCATTTATTTACATGTGGCGCCGTCCACCGACCGCCACAGAGGTATGTGTGAAATCTTCGGAGTAGGCCTACATAAGTCGTAGTAATATCGGGGATTTTCTCGAATATTAGCATGTCAAAACAATGGAGTGAACACACCAGTGACGATTTCGTCTTGTAACATGTTTCGGCATATCTCACGAGGTATGCCTCACTCACTGAACATCCTCGTCTTAAGGACAATGTTGTTTCGCCTTGATCGATGCAGACACGACTATTAAATCATGCATTGTTCCTAGCCATTTTTAAAAACAAATTACAGTCAATACGTTTTATTTTTTAGATTGTGAACTTCTTGTAAATCAGGATAACGGACGTCTAATCGTGTGTGAGATTGTCCATCGCGCTGGCTCTCTGTAAACTGACGCCACAATCAACGCTGTGCTTTTCACTCGGTGACTTTCAGCAAATCAAAAGATGGTTCCAAGTGGTTGCTCGGAATACCAGGGCTGTGGAGCCGGAACTCAAATTTCCAGCCATCCAAAATTGATTGGGCTCCGGCTCCACAGCCCTGTGGAATACATCCGATGCCAATGTACTTGCTACACGAAAGTTTTCTCCAGGTGACCTTTTCATCAAAATGCATTCCACATTTCTTCACCATGTACAGTACAACAGGGTTGTGACTGATCTTCAGTAACATTTCATTTAACGTTGAAATTATCTGAATTCCTCATCAGACGAATGTGCATCAATCGTTGCTAACCCATACATTTACCATAGCAAAAATGACTCCTGATGCGTGTTTGAAGTAGGCCTAGCTAACAAAAGGAGCAAACAAGACAATCATTTTATATGGTTTTGTTGAATGCTTGTGAATTTTAGACCAGTCCGTCTTTGACATTCGAATGCTGTAACATGCTAATATGACGACATTTTTCAGTAAATACTTTTACCGAATGTGTTCAAGGAATTAAAATTATTGCTAATCCAAACTCATGGATAAGGAGAAATTGGCTGTATCAGAAGTCTTCTGCTTCGATGTTGTGACTAAGCTCTTTCGCCTCTGCCGTCGTATGCTGTTTCGTTTGAACCAGGCCCGTAACCAGCTGGTGACGCCGGGGGGGGGGCGAAGAGTTTTCTGAGGGGCCAAATTTTTTACACTGTGTCCAAAATGTTTGAAATATTTTTCTAGGGGGGGCGAAGCCCCCCTTGGTTACGTGCCTGGTTCGAACTAACGATTATATGCTCAGCTGTCTTTGCAGAAAACAGCAGCGATTTGCTTTCTCAGCGCCGCGTTTATCGAAGCGACAGTTTTTGGTTGACGAGAATAAAAATCGGAAAAGATGTTTGCGTGTATTGCTTGCCCTGTCAGGTGGCATTTCTTGTGATCGCAGCTGGAGTTCGGAAACAGCACACATGAGCCCATGGGCGTCGGAAGGGGGGTGCAGGACACTAAGCTTTGCACATATGACCTGGAAGCTGCTCGCGTGTCGCAAGATAGGATCTTACGTGACGATTAAGGACGAATCAGATGCTTGGAACTTGTCACCTGACCAGTGCTGCTCTGATTTGACGTTTATTGCTCACAACGAAACTGTGCCAACGTTCACGGCCGAGAATGTACAGGTGAAGTAAAAGCGACGAAAAGCTGTAGTTCGCGTTTCGGACAAAGTGCACTTTCGATGTCGAGCGATGCCAGTCCATTGTCGAAATGAGTAGGTTAGCAACTGGATAGCGTTGAGTCGCTCGAAACAAAACAAAGCTTATCGCACACAAGAGCAGACCGACCTGATTCGACGAAATTGAGATTTACATGATTCTTAATTCCTGTGCACTGCAAGGTAAACACACGCGTACACTGAAGCAATTTTTAAAGGCTGCTCGTGCAAGTTCTTGCGCAAGAAATTTAGGACAAAGCATGTCAGAAGTTGCCCAGGGACAGATGTCGCCACATTTGCACACTTTCTGCATAAAGGATACAATGAACACTTTGCGTTTTCAGCTCGTTTATACGTTTGTGAGGCGCAACGCAAATTATACGAGTGTTTTGGCACGTGGTTGTTTTTGTTCCGACCCTAGCGCGGCCGGAAAGCTTTGTTCCACTAAAGTGTTTCCAGCAAAACACATTGCATGCAATGGAAGTCACACGAGGAACAAATTACGAAAGGACAACAGCTAGCAAAAGGCAAAGCGATCAACTCTGATCGGACTTGAAAAAACCCTCGAATTTTGGTTAGTACATGTCGATATTTTGTACGTGTGCAGTAGCTCACCATTTATCCCAAAAAGCATCTTAACAACAGCATATTTCACGACTGCTTGCAGTCTTAATTCACAGTACAGAGCAGAGGACAAGTGCATTTAAAGCCTAGTTATTTCAAAGTTTGATCATAACCTCGCATCTTCAGCCTTTTTCTTTTCTCACAGGACAAATGAAAAATGTTCCAGAGGTCGGATGACGTATGAGACAAATGTTTAGAACGGCACATGACACAATATCGTCTTAGCGCAACATCAATGAAAATATTACTGAAAGATTAATGTTTTGCAACATTCGATGCACACGACAAAGTAAGTCTGTGTCAATCTTTCAAACCAGTCATGGTGCAGGAACCGTCGGAATTCGAATGTTTGAGAGTTGCGACTGCGCGTTCTGCGACGACGCAAAAATTTCTTGCGAAAGAGGGAACATGTCATGACGTACGCGCAAATTGCTTTCTCAAAAATTCCGCTTGTCGTTGAAGGAAGTGGACGCACGTATTTCGCGAAGCGCCTGGTTGCAAACTAAAAAATCAAATGCTTGTCCGTTTCGGTCGTTCACCTTCGCAAGCACCACATAGCTAGCATAGCGCTGAAGGCAGTGGAGGAAAGTTTCCATTTCATGCACGCAAGCACTCAACAAAACAGTGTTTACAAACCGCAACCTCACAACACACACACACACACACACCGCGCAATCGAACGAAAGAGGACAAAAATAAAAGTAAAAGCCACGACACGAAACGAAACAGCGGTCGGTGTTTATGCTGAGGCCATCCTTCGCAGTTTGCACTTTGACGAAATGCGACTGTTATTCCAGTATTGCGTCTCAACCGATTCACCACGTCACGTGACAATGACGACCCCTTGTTACGACTGGTGACGGTGCGCGACGTCACCATTAAACCTCATTACCGGCGCATCGCTTTCTTGAGCAGCGTGTCGAAGTCGTCTTCGTCGGCGTTGTCGCGATTGTCTGGAGCGTCGTCTGCGCGGAAGACGAGAAATTCGGTCAGAATTGTTTAAGGTCTGCGATGCACCGCTTGTTTGGTACCGCTTCAACTGCAACTGTCCAGGGCGGACGGAATAAAGTACGCTTCAGCAACAACAAAAGATCAGGGCCAGACAAGAATTGCTTCATCATTCCGGAATCGCAAGCGCAGGTTTGGTGCGACGCGACAAACAAATAAGTCGACGAAGACTAAGTTTTGCCGACACCGAAGAATCCATTTACTGCAATAGCTCTTTTCATGAAAAGTTTTCATTAAACGCAATTTGAAAATCAACCCCAGTAGTTTAAACCGCAAAAATACGCGCGAAGGTCGAAACGTGAGTAAATGTTGTTTGGACGAGTGCAGCTGTAAAGTTGTTGCTCTGCTTGGCGCTCGCCTCAATATGTAACATAATGTTTATTAAACGCACAAAAAAAACCGGTGCTGGAGCTGACTGTAAACAAAGGTACAATGCAGTATTTCGAGGTCCATCTTATACTCGGAAATCAGTGGCGAAAAGTTGCTGGAAATATGGAATGTTCTTTAAAATGACATTTGGACCTACAGGTCGGTGTTTCTTTGAAAGACCTAAAGCAGGGCTACTCAAATGGCGGACAGCGGTCCGAATCCGGACCTTTGCATGGCGACGGCAGGACCTCGTCAGTCTCTTAAAGGTGAATTCTATACCCAGAAGTTTTTACCCCAAAATTTTGCGCTTTTGTCCGTACTTCTGAAGCATTTACTCCTTGTCATCTGTGTGATTGTAGATCAAGCTGTTGTTCAGATAAATTGCCGTGCACACCTGAGTTGGGCAAGATATGATTTTTCGGTTCAAAGCAATTGTTTCGTCACAATTGTTCAACAATAGCTCGTCACTACAATGTCTATCCTGGTGAAAATAGTGGGTTCAAGGCAAGAATATAGCAACGAAACCTTTTCTTTCCGAAAACAATACAATTATACAACTTTATTTGTGTACAGTTATGCAAGATGCTTGAGTAAGGGAAGAGTTTTGCAAAGATTTTGGTCCTTTAGGAAATAAATTTTTTTTTGCGGGAAGTCAACAAAATGTGAAGAAAAGCTAAGGCATTTTCAGCTTTTTTAGGAAATGATAAAGGGAGACTGTTGAATTTTTGGCTGACATAGTGTAACATCTCAACGACTTGAATGTAAAACTTCAAGGAGGAAAACATAGCCTACTAATCTTGAATTGATCACTACTACTTGCCCTTTCCAGAAAAAGTTTAATATCTTCAAACAAGTCATTCAAAACGAACTTAGTCATTTTCCGAGGCATTTGGGGAAAATAAAAGCAAGAAGATTCCAGATATATTCAATTTATTTAAAAGTTGATCACCAACATTGTCGAACAGTTTGGCGACTTTCTTTTCGAAAAGATTTGCTGCTCTTTCCTCAAAACTTTTTTCAGTCACAGACATGCACATGTGTGCACCGAAGGTGAAGTGGAAATTTTATAGGTTCCGGAGCTCTGCTGGGCATCTTCGCTTATATTTTTAGGCAACGACCGATCATTCACTGCATTCACTGATGAAAGTGGCGGAGCGGAGCTCCGGCAGCTTGACACCACTGGTGTGGACGCAGCCAAAACTCAACTGGAATTAATTGAATCCCAATAGAATGTAGCAGTGAAAGAAATATTTTTGATGGCACACCTGAGAAGTTCTTGTCAAAGGAAGGTATCTCCAAAATTTTTTCCACTCCTCGCAAATAGTCAGTTAGTCAGTGGAAATTCTTACGGTGTTTGGGTCTACCTGCTGCTGCTGGAGGGGCGAATTGTCCCCTTTTTCAAGCTACAGTAAATGTAAAACTCTGGCCCCCACTTGCCTTATACTTCTGTTATAGTATTCTTTTGGTTTTCAGTATTTTTTTGCGTTTTTCGGAGTATTTGTTGGCGATTTAGGGTTTTCGTATAACTATCCACAGCCGGATTCACCGTCATTTCTCAGGTTTTTTCTTAGTGTTACCAGCAACCCCCCTACAGTGGGCAGTGGACCTTTTGCAGCTACGTTTTCCCTCTTGGCCTAAACATCCAGTTACGCCACTGACTGCTGACGGTCCGCACTGTCAAAAAAGAAGCTCACAAAGAACAAGTATCGCATCTGTATCACGAATAAAACCTTGACCATTACATTCTATTCACTGTCACTACCTTAGTCAGTGGAAATTCTTACGGTGTTTGGGTCTACCTGCTACTGCTGGAGGGGCGAATTGTCCCCTTCTTCAAGCTACAGTAAATGTAAAACTCGGGCCCCCACTTGCCATATACTTCAGTTTTAGTATTCTTTTGGTTTTCAGTAGTTTTTTGCGATTTGTGGAGTATTTGTTGGTGATTTAAGGTTTTAGTGCAGCTATCCATAGCCGGATTCACCGTCATTTCTCACGTTTTTTCTGGGTGTTGCTAGCAACCCCCCTACAGTGGGTAGTGAACCTTTTTCAGCTACATTCTCCCTCCTGGCCTAAACATCTAGTTGCGCCACTGAATAATGACAGCGGGCACTGCCAAAAAAGAAGCTCACAAAGAACAAGCTTCGCATCTGTATCACGAAACCTTCACCATTACATTCTATTCACTGTCACTACCATGGAACAAAAATTTAGGTAACTCCCAAGAAGCACAAAATGCCATTGTTCCCACCAGCAGAACAATAAATAACGCTGACAGCGCTTGTTAATATCTGTATCCATTTACCGGATTTTGTATATCCATATACAGTATAATCGTATTAAATTCTCATATTACGTTTTTTGTTAGAAAAATCCAAGACATGTCACATTTGCATTATTTCATGGGAATGACTGGACCTCGATAAATTGACATTTGTAACTGGACCCTTTCTTAAATAGTTGAGTAGCCCTGACCTAAAGGTTATAAAAAATTAGTATGGCTTCTCATACCACGGGCGCTTTATGTTATGTGATCACGTTAGCATTAGTTCTTGAGCAAAAAGACTAGACCGAACATCCAACTCATTAATTTTAAAGCGTGCATCGTTTCGACCTGTTTCGCGCCCGCACTGACAGAGCAGAGATTTTGCTTCGACTGTAGCCAATCTCCACCGCTCAACATCTTTAGTGGCTTAGCATCCTGCAATTTGTGGCATCCCCACAAATAGCATTGCAGAACGGGAACTGTTCATGCTCGGCCAAAAAAACCAGCATGCACGATGTGCAGTTGACCAATATGAAAAGGTGTTTGACGTGTTCTCGGTTAACACCTTTCATGCTTTCAGTCAAGCTCATCAACAACACATCTCACTCTCCAACAAGTGGAAATAAATGCTTTGAACTACAGTAAAACTTTGAAGCTGCAACTTGAAAGAGCGTATTAGGACTTGTGGGGCCTATACCCAAATATGTAATGTCGTTGTTTACTGGTCAATGCTGTTGGCATTAAACACATCATTTGAAACAATTTGAGATATTTTGTACATGCAGAAAAAGCGTTTACCTTAATAGGTTTGAAACTACTTTGCGTGATTCAAATTCAAATAATAAGCTAAACGACCGTCCTGAGCTGTTTTAACCAACACTGGCACTTCTTTTCACAAAACTGATGTCACTAACAACTTGCAAAATCGCGTCTACAATCTTTGGCAGAAAACCCACACCTACCAGTCGGAATTCAGACTTGCCTACCTACGAAACCATACTAATGGAAAACATGTGTTAGGACTTCACAAAATAAGTAAAAACTTACACATTTTCAAAATTATTTTATTCCTTTGGAATTAAACAAGAATGAACCACCTGAAACGAAACGAGTTTACTCTGACATTGCTTGTAATTCCAATTTGCAATTTTTTTCGCTGAATTCGAATCCGGTATGATAATATCCAGATCCAGCAAAACTCGACTCACCCAAATCCTCGTACTCAACTTCGCAAAACTCCCGTCGTCCTCCAAAGCAGAGCGTGTAAGACGGAAAGGTCGGGTCGTCATTCCCTTGCTCGATTGCAGTGAACGTGTCGCATTTGTAACGGAACGTCACGAACGCGTAGCTGTCTCTGTTTCCAGAAAAAAAACAAGTCAAACGGACTCCGCGCGAGTCATTCGCCGAAGGAAACGGAAGACGCGAAGTTTCACTGAGATCCCAGCGAGCACATGCACTGAATATGAAAAACCACGAAACTAGCGTTCTGGAGTTCACTACAACCTACACTGCTATTGCTTGTTCGTGCCTCTTATATATATGGGTCTTGTTCTTCGCGCACATCCCGCTCGTGGTGAATCGCACATTCAACGCTACGAAGAGGTTGCAACAACATCCCCTCCTTTTTACAACGAACCGCACCGATCGCACGTTCTTTTTGTGAAGGTTTCACACGGCACGACCTCCACACCCTGGTCACAGCACCGTTTTGTTGCGATCGAAAAGTCCGAGCGGCATGTGCGCAAAGCTTCGCACTGTGGCAGTAAGCAACAATAGGGATCATACGCCGAAATCACTCTGTCAATGCTTATTCGTGCCACTTATATATTGGTGTTGTTCTTCGCGCACATCCCGTTCGCGGTGAATCGCACATTCAACGCAACGCCGACGGAGAGATTGCAACATTCGCAGTGAACTAGTACTGTAATACACAACCTGATCGGCTGGTTACTCGCCGCAAGTACATGGTTGCAGCAAATTACTTGGACTCACTTGTTCTTCCTGAAATAAAGACCAATATCTTCGATTTCGCCGAACTTTCGAAATTTCCTGTCCAAGTCGATCTTCTTCGTGTCGTCATCGATCCCGCCGACGTAAACGACACGTCGCTCTTCTATCGCCCGACTCTACAAGCAGAAAACATTGTTTTTTCATTTTTTCATTGCAGTGTTGACAACATTTCACAAACATTTGTCTTTCCGCAAGTCACCGCGATCACAATACGCAGAAGGCCACTTAACGTTTACGCAAACCCCCGGTTTAACTCTTGATCTAAATCCTGCAGAAGTGATGAATACAAGAGCTGCAATCCCTGAAGATTTGGACCAAGTAGCTACAGGGGCAGCGACCACTGGGATTTGGAGAAACTCAATGGAGATGCGCAGGATGTTTTTTAAGCCAGTTGTGGTTCTTAGCCTTTTTAATATCGTTACCCCTGAGAAAAATTCTAGATGGATTTCAATTACCCCCTTTTTTTTTAAAAAAAAATGTAGCTTGCAATCAATTCATCACAAAAATGACGTCGTAGTTTGCATTCAAATGTCCACTAAAAATGTAATCAATGGGAAAGCTCACACTGTTTTTTGCTATCAAACGGTCCAACGTTGTCATTAACACTTGTAAAACCAAACTTCAGAAAAGCTTCTTTGTAGCTTCGTTTATTTAAAGGCATCGCAACAGTTTTCAGCTTACACTAGACTACAACCTACACTGCTAGCAACTACAAGACAACAGACAACGATCTATGGTACCTAAAAGACTCGGTAGTACGACGTCACAGAAGGCATGGTGTTGTAAGTGAAAGGAAACAGCATATGATTTCGCACCCTCCAGCATATGATTTCGCACCCTAGGAAAATCTACATTCTAGAAATTTGAAACTAATTTAGTGCAACATAACCAAAACCGACATGTCAAATTAGCCCTTTGGAGTAATTACCCACAGGTTAAGAATCGTTGGTTCAGCCACTGGTGCAGGAGGTGCAACGTGAAAATCCGGGCAAAATCTATGGAAATTTGGGCAAAATGTTTGAAAGCCTTCGCAAAACGGCTGTATGTGCTTTGATTTTACAAAAATGGCACCCAAAATTAAAGTGCAGACGCTGTTTTTGAAGGTCATGTTTTGTTATTTAAGTATTTTCGGGCAAGTTAGGGGAAATTTGGGCAATAATGGTGCTTCACGTGCTTTGATTTGAAAAAACGCACCCAACACGAAATGAAATGAAGTCGTTTCTTTTTGGAGGTCATTTTCTTTGGAGTATTTTTCGGGCAAGTTTGGGGAAATATGGGTAAAAATCCTTCGCACCCCCAAAAATTTGCCTGCTCCTACACCTATGGGTTCAACTGCTTATGAGAAAATGTATGAAGAGAGAAATAAACGCCAGACGTTAACTGCGACGCGTGTGAAGAACAAGCACGTGAACCCAAACTGCTTGTCAAACCTTTTTAACTCTCCTAATGTCGTCCGTTCGTCTGCGTCGCTTGGGCGCTTCGCACTCAGAGTCGCTCGAATAAGAACGTCGTCGACGCGAGCTGCGAACCAAGTTGTCACGTGAGCAACACAAGGGACGTGGCGGTGAAATAACAACAGTGAACAGAAATTGTAATTTAACAGCTTCGACGCAGGCGCTCTGCCGTCTCTGTGGCAACCCACAAACGTGAAAATGCAACTAAAAAGCAAAAATCGAGCTCCTGTTCCAAGGTGCTAATCAACATTACAGATACGAAAAGAACGGGACATGCTGGGTCCGAACCTTTTTTCTTTGAAAAAAATAGAGGACACCAGCAACTTGTTGAAACAATGCACGGCTGACAGGCTTGTTCGACAACTTCACAGACTGGTGCGACACTGGCCCGAAGCAAAAATAACATGTTGATGAACCATGAGTTGTCGTCAACGCGCGAAATAGGACGACAGATCATTCCAGAATGACTACAAATATGGCACAGTTTTTAGGCTTTGACATGAACCCACGGTCACCCTCCCGCTCCAAATCTCTTTAACGCTGTTACTCCAAACTGTGCTAAGCGAAGGCCTTTCAAGGCGGTACGCGAATAGCCTGCTTTCTGTTTTCCTTCACAAAAATATATATATTCACAGCTACAGTTTCCACTTTTGGGTTCCGTTCATAAATTCCTGAATGTGTACTTCCCTTGTTGTTTTTTAAAATGGTGACTACAATTTTTCACAGCCATTTTGTTCATGTCGCATTTGTGTCAATTCTGGTTTTCCAAACATTTGATCGAATGATATTTGGTAGATTGAGTTTTCCTGGAGAAAGGTGGTACGTGGTGATAGTATGGGTCCCACAAATGGTACGTGATGAGAATAAGTTTGGGAACACTGCTGTAACTAACGGTTTCGCTTTTACAGAGGTAATGGCAAATTTATATACAGACGCATTTGTACTCTGGCAAATAATAAAGCAAACAGCGTTTTGTATTGTCTGTACTTTTCATAGAAAAACGAAGTCACAACACAGCCTATATTTTAAATGTCAAGACTGAAGGCATTGAATTTGCATGTTATTTTGCCTAGTTATGTAGGTATCTTATCTAGAATAATACTTGCCTAAACCTGCAAAATTTCAATGAAAATGCATGCGATTGCCAGCGCTCTAGCACGCCTAACAACAAAACAACGAACTTCACCGACACTTAAGCAGTGTCATCTCACCGTGACATGGAATATTCTGATTCCGAAGAGCTGTAATTCCTGCTTCTTCGTCGCGGCGATCGCCTTCTGCTTCGATTGTTGGTTTCGTATCTCCATGAACGTCTGAATATAGAAACAAATAACTTAGCGGTTGTCAAGCCTTTTGTTCATGCACCTGTCCGGAAACCTGCGTTAAGGTAGTCCACTCGAGAGCATTCATCACTGTTGCATCAACCCGAGCTATGGATGCTCAATCTAACATCATCTTTTCTATTATCATATGTATCCTTGGGTTGATTGAGGTCGACATGTTAACTTTTCACGAAATTCACGCAAAAAAAGTGAGAAATATGGAAGCATCGCCTTCTTAAGCCCAGCAAAAAATGTAGCGATTGTCTGGACAGCAAGTTAAGGCGATTCAACAAACACAAGCTTCTTGTATCTCTGAACAGGTTGGCCTCCGCAGTTTTGGGTGCAGGTCTTACCTGCATTTAAGAACTGCGAATACAAATTAAAATGTATTACAATAGCCATTTTTCTGATGTCATCTTACTCAAAACAAAACTCAAAAGCTGCAGCTTGAGTTGTGTTTTTCAAAGTGAACATGCTGTTAGGGCAGGCTTGTACTCGCGTTAGTAGCGAAACGCAATTTACTAAACAACATGTCTTTCGGAATAAAAATACAAAACAATCGGTTTGAAAGAGAGATGGGGAACCCACTGTACTCACTATCACGGGCCCCATGAATTGAGCATATCTCTGGCGGGCCGAAAAATCAATTTATTTTATCCTGAAATTCTGCCTTTATCTAACTATGAGGATTGTCTTCTCTTGACTTACTATCGAAATACCTGCTTAACATGGAGCTTCGCTTTGACGCGATGTTGTACTCTAACTTGGGTAACGATAACTCTGATGAGGGTCATATCAAATGTTCGCGCGGGTCGCAGGTTCCCCAACCTGGTTTGAAGCTACCATGCAATGACACGGTCCTTATGCAACATCATATCAAAATAATCCAGTCTGATCAGACTTTTCCTGGGGTGAAATTAATAGCATCCTTTTACTTGACTATCTTACTTGTAGAAACATTAACGCACTACGCAGCAACGATACCAATGAGACACTTCGTTTTTACTTCGTCCTGTTTCCTTGAGGTCACATGGAAGAATCACAAGACTACGCGAACTTCCAAGTGAAATCGTAGCCAACGATGAGTACGATTCATACAACCGGGTTTTTTGAAGGCGTTTTAGGGACCCGATTCGGGTCCCTAGAATCAGACAAAATCTGGTCCGTAGAATCAGAGAAATCGGGTCTCTACAGATCCAAACCGGGTTCCTAACATTTTCCTTCAAAAAAAACCCTGCATACAAAAAATTGAGCGGGGTTCGCATCCAAAAACTTCTGAGTACGAGTAGTTGTTGATACACCTCGAGTCAAGATGATTCGTAATGTCAACTGTAGCGAGTCTTGCACTTTGCATGCTCAAAACGTGTTCTAGAAAGTTCTTACAGGCGGAAATGCAAGCAATAAGTTTGCTGATAGACCAACTTCAGATACATTCGAGTCACACTAAAAAACTCCATTCGAGCAAAGTCAATGATTTAAATCGTAATCTCCCCCGTCGCACCTACGTTTAACTTTCAGAAAGATGCTGCTTACCGAGGACTTCGCGACGGTGAATTTGAATAATAACTGCTCACAGATGAGGAACGACCTCGTTCCGAGGGACAAGACGGAAGGTCGCGATCGACAGACCTGAAATGCAAAAGAACCACCCGGTAACGTTTGCAGAGAAAAAATGTGTTGAACATGGAGAACAGACCTTAAGACGTTGTTTCTAACCTTCTTCGATACGACGGTGACGCACGACCCGGATCATCAGAATATGACGATTCCGATAACGACGAAGAATACGACTGCTCCGAGGTTCGGCGATCGGGGACCAGGGAGCGGCGACCGGCGAGGAAGTAGTGCGGGATCTTTGAATATAGAATGCGGTCTTTGTTCGGCTGCTCCTGTTTCTTCTTCTTTCGCTTGCTGCGTTTTTTCTTTCGTTTCCTCCGCGCTTCTCGCTTTCGTTGCCTGTTTCGTGCATCGCGTTAATGTGAGCGAAGTGTCAGAAAAACAGCAAGAGAAGTTTAAGTGGAAGCAGAAATCCAGGAAAAAGAATGAATAACAAGTATTGTATCAGTTTGCAACAGGTCGACCAGCTAAACTACGGGCGGTGATTTGGTGGACAGTTTGGTAGGAAGTCAACAATAAAGCATTTACTTTTCCTTTTGCTCTAATTTCCACATCGTTTCAGGCGTGACCGTTTCATCTTCCCGAGGACATGTTGTGGTCACTGTGTCCACAACATGTTGTCTTCCGGCGCTGAAATGCAAACCGATGCATACGTCATATATTAATATGAAACAAGAGCTTCAAAGCCATAAGGTGAAATGAAATAGCAAGAAGTTGCATCGTTCCCCAATTACATCGGGGCGATTATTTTATCGGTTCAAAACGTATAGCGGCAAGTAAAAATGTGGAATGTGTCCTTCGGCGGGTGGTCACAGTCAACACCCTCACCCATGGTGCGCCACTGCCTTCCCCGAGATCGTTTCAGGACATTCAACTTCTCGAATGACAAGGCGGACACCAAACCACTAAAATATTGAAGTCCGAAGTAAACCAAGTGAGATTTTGCAATTTTGGAGTAAAACAAAAAATGAAACTCTGCAGATTAAAATGCAAGGTTGTACGAGCATTTCCCATAGGCCTGTATGTAATTCAACACATATGTTTTCACGACCATTTTGTCCTCAGTCTTGGACTACCTCAAATCACGACAACTTGCAGCCTCCAAACTTACAAGCAAGCTCCGATCCACTCATCTTTTTGACGACCCGGTTTACAGCACATGCTTAAACGACTACATTATTCCTACACCTGGTTGTCTTTTTTTTTGAATGAATTGTCTTAGTGACTTCTTTTTTAACGAAATTTCCTGAAAAAAACAAAGACCAATTACTTCAATTAAAAAAAAACACATTATTTTTCCGTGATTTCTTAAGACTTTGAAAAATTTCTATATTCCACTCAGTTCCAAAATTTCAACACTCAAGAATAGCTGACGTCGATTCAGCTTGGCGACTTGAATGTAGAAAATTTATTTTACAAGAGTATGGCTAGACTGGAAATTGGCCAAGCTGTTAAAACTCAAATGCTCCGTATAAAAAGTAACGCAAATTCAGTGCACCTGTAGTAAGATGGAAGCCGCGAGTAATACAGCTCCTTTGTATTGACCAAGACGCCTTCTGGCGTTCGCTTCAATGCAGGATAACTATCGAGTTCGGCAGATTGCGATGACGCAAATGAACCGCTTGATCCGTGAGTAACAGAACTTCTTCGCATCCTGGCAGAAACAAGATGCGCATTGTTGAAATGTGTGGCTGCATTTTTTGCAGGCCAGCGATGAACTGGTTAATGACACTGCAACACGAAGCAGCGAACTGATGGAGTTTCTGGCGTCGAGCGAGGGTTTGTGAAGGAGTCTTTCAACTTCTGAATCTTTCGAGTGATAAACGAGTCAGAATTAGTTGAAAAGTGTCGGCGTCGAGGAAAATCTTCAACGGCTGCTGATGACCACCAGCCTCATACATTATACACCACACGAAAAGAAACAGCCAATACTTTTACGTCAACAAACCCCGGGCAAGCTTTTCCTCCACGCAAATAATGCGGCACTTTGTTGTAGTGCAGTTCTTCAGCATCGCTGCTTGATCCTTCCACGCCAATTAAAGGGTCGCTGCTCGTGTCCTTCATACCACGCATGGCTGCACACGAGTCATCCACATTGGCTGCTTTACCTGTAGTTGTACCTGGAAATAGCAACGCGAGATTGTACTTCAACGCCGAACAACGTTTCTTGATCCGCAGCTCGGGCGAAAATGCGCGGATTTATGCAGTTGTAATGGACGAATAACTAACGGCAAGAGATTAACCGAATTTGATCGAAAAATTTAACAAAATAGGAGCTAAATCGCTTACTTTTTCTGAAGTTTGGCAGATCCAAACCAAGTCAGGTACCACACAAGAACTAGTACAACAGGCCAATCTTCGTCAAAAAGCAAAGACTAGCGAACGCTACCTGCACTGAGCACTTTGCCAGTGTAAAGATAAGCAGGTAGTTTGTTGAACAAGAGACCACCATCGTCTCTTTCGTCGATGCCGCCGGCCACCGGCGCTCCAAGCGTCTCTTCAACAACATCAACTGAAGTCTCGCACGGATCAACACTTGCACAGGAAGGAAGCACCTGTTGAACAAATTTGTCTAAAAGTTACTGGCGCTAACTCGTCGCATTTTTGTCACCTCCACCTTTTTTGCACCACACAGAGAAAACACCTGTCGCTTAACGTGAAAAATACCTATTTAACTGACCAGGACAAAAACGAAACACTAACAAACCATTTGACTACATCCGCGATTTACACCATACAAGATTATCCCCTGCTGAAAAGCAGTGATGATTTCACAAAAGAAAAAGTGAAATTGCATGTAGTCTTTGAAAAGTGCATTAAAATGACCTATTGTTTTTATCGTGCTTACATTTGTGGGAACGATTGTGCGGTTGAGGCAAAGTAACGTGAGGCAAGATCTTTAATTCTTGCAGTATTATCGAGAAACAACAATAGCATATCGCAAAACGAGTGAAGCGTTGCAAGCAAGGCTGAATAATGCGGACACACGTCACTTATGTTTCATTCTTTGTTGTTTTTAAGACAAAGACAAAGCACAGTAATTTGACTGATGTTACTTATTTATACCATCTGTTGTTGTTTTTCCTTATTTGAGAAACCCTGGCTAGAATCCTCATAACATGCAATGGAGTTTGTCCAACAAATCACCTAATTACGTAGAATCAAACGCAACTCACCTCAAAAAGAACATCCTCTTCACCTTCCAGCAGATCAGACGCCGCCATTGTCCGCCGCAAAGGTATTTTCTTCACTTGTTTGCCGCTTTTGCCACGAGCGGTGGTGCAGTTTATCTCAGACGCATTATCACAACCAGGGCCTGGCCTGGTCTTTTCTACTGGCGACTGACGATTAAGCGACGAACAAACTCCAAGTTGTTCTTCTTGGACGCCGTCGCTACCACCTGCCGGTGCCGAGGTGTTAGTTGCTACGACAGCCGCGTCCTTCAAGTTGGCGTTGACAGGCTGATTGCTGCTGTTGGTGCATGACGCACTGCAATCACTGCCGGTTGCAGCGCTTGGGTTCGAAGCTGAACAAACTTCGCTGTGGATCGACGACGACGCGAGGCCAAGGTCCGCACTTGTATTCGTCGCAGAGCAAGTCGGCAGCAGCGGATCAAGCATCACCTTGAACTGGCACGCGTTGCCTTCCATGTCAACGCTTGGAATGTTACTCGCTGGAGAACCGGAACAACGATAATTGCCTTCGAGCAGGGCGTCGTCCAAGGTAGGTTCGACCGCGGCATCGCAGGAAGTGCTAGGGGCGGGATGACCGGCGGTCG
>Ga0210059_1003031_pt1 | contig 26689 bp, 17 predicted proteins | sample Ectturendosymbi2_FD_188042 | JGI IMG/M metagenome (GOLD analysis project Ga0210059, IMG submission 188042) | Ecteinascidia turbinata endosymbiont from Florida, USA - Sample 2 (SPAdes) (version 2) | ecosystem: Host-associated > Tunicates > Ascidians > Unclassified | place: Key West, Florida... | reverse complement strand
GTTTCAATGAAGTCATTTGAGAGAGTATGCCCGAGCGCGTTTATCAACCGCGTTGCGCAATATGTGCACATGCTCACCGGTAGAATGCATACATTTTTCAATTTTACTTGTTTACTGATATCGTTTGTAAGGTATCTGCTTTAAAATCGATTATTTATCAGCCTTCTCTAATAATTTTAATTGTGTTTTTTTTAGATGAGTACTTTTTTCTGTAAAATTAAAAGACTAACTTCTGCTTGATCGTATTTTGCAAGAGTGAGAGATGAACGTGCATTTACATCGATTTAAAACAAGTTTCCGTATTCCTGGAAAGTGCAAGTAGGGTTTATGAATTCATCTGAAAAGAATTATCACTTTAAGTAAGTAACTAATACAGCTGAAGGTCGGAGTCGGTCCGGAGTCGGAGTTGGGGTCGGATAATCGAAATTTCCAGGAGTCGGATGACCGGACTTCCAACTCCACAGCCCTGCTACGTACTGCGCGTGGTTTGATCAATATGATCAGCTGCCAATCTGTTCAAATGTTCGAATGGTTTCTGCTCTTGTATCGTTTCTGTGCTTTTTGTTAATACAAGCGATAAAGCAAGAAACATTCAGGAAAGGTGGTTGGTTGCTATACTGTATAGCTTTTTAATGAGACTAACTGTGCTGCCTGCTTCCATACTGCGCAAACACATTGTAAAGATGCAAAAATTTTATTTAATTTATTTGTTTATAGCCGACACGAAGTCCATAGTATGAACACACACACTCTGCAGAACGCAGGTTGATAAAACAGACAATACAGAACGTAGTACAAGACATTGAAGGAAACCGGCGAAAAATGACCACGACGTCTTCCGTTTATGCTTATTTTTAGCCCATTCCGCTCATAGCGGAAGACTGAAAAAAATACTATTTTCAAAGAGACAGCGTTGCACGGAAAAGAGGTTGAATAGAGCAACGGAAAATGTTTTTTCACAAATAAACTTGTTTTCAACAACACTTACAACTCCGTAATTCCGCATCGCCTGCTGAATATTTTTTTTCGTTTGGATTCATCGAAAAATAGACCAAGAATGAAGATTAAGTACAGATCTCCCATGCATTTAGATAGGCAGAACGCTCAACTTGGGACCAAACATGGAGTCCATTGTCGCTTCACAATGGGACTTATGATCGGCACAACTTGTCTTTATAGTAACTTTGGGTCTCACACCCCGTGCCCGTTACTTTTCCTGCTAGAGGTATTTTTAGGTGCCTTGTGATGTCCTCATTTGATTCCAGAAAGGTGCTATAGTATTGAAAAATAAGCTGAAAATGTCAAAATGACAACTGTCTTCACTGAAGACTGAAGACTCTTCAGCCTACCTAGACCAGTTTTGAGAGCTCACTGTGTGATTAAAACAAGGTCTTCGAGCGTGACTAACCATTGATGTCGCCCCGATTCGGCACTGCCTGACAACCAGCCAATCAGGAAAAGCCACACGTATGTTTCCATCAAATGCCGCAACTTGAGTTGGCAAACCGCTAGCTTCAAGTTGGAAACCCGCTATGGCACTGTAGCGTTTAGTGCTATAGCAAATGCAGTCCGCAGACGTACAACAGTAAGACTGTCTTGGCACTGCGGAGTGTTTGTTAGTGGAATGGGGTTTTGCCACTGGTACCCCATACGTTGTTCAAGCAAGGAAGGCAGAACCGGCAATCTTTTTAGTTTTAATCAATCTGTGCGATGGTAGTAAGTTTAGTAACTTTTAAATTCATTTAGCCTGATTTTCCTACTCGTACTCGTAGGATACAACAGTGTATTTTCTTCTTTAGTTTATCCACCGATTTTATGCAGCTCATGAAGAATACAATGTCTTGAAAATTTTTATCTCTTACCGTGGACTGTGGAGGTTAACTTTCGATTGTAATAGAATTTCTACATAGAGGGACTATTTTGTCATTCGAACCCTATCCAGTTTTGTCCACATAACTAATGCTAAGTTCGTGACACCAGCAGTATGGTGAACCTGGCCGAATAGGAAGTGTGTATTCCTGCTGTGTGAGTGGTTGCAGGCGGGCGATTGCCCCCCCCTAAAACCAAAGAAAGTACCCTTTTTCACCATACATTTTTACAATTCGGAAAACAACATTTGTGATATAAAGCCATTTTTCCTCCGTTGTTTTGTTTCAGAAGTGTTATGACGTATACCTCATCTCTTCTACCAAATATTACTGAAATTGCCCCCTTAAACTCGCTGGCTGGATGCGCCCTTGAGTGGTTGGTTGGACCCTCACCATTGTTATTGCTTTGGCTTTGCTAGTAGAAATGACACTTTTGATGGGAGCGCTTTTTATCTACTTTTTAAAGTTCTGAAAACCAGACATGGGTTCACATTTTTGTTTAGGGTTTTGGATTAGGTTTGGATATAGGGTTGAGATTTTGGATTTGAGGTCACTTAACATAAACGATATGCTATCTAAGCACATTGTCCTTGTCATGTGACCAATTTCAACCAGTCAGATTTGACTAATGGCAAAATAGCTCCAGCAGTTCTTTTGCCACTGACAGCAAAATCGACATTGCTAATAACTTGTGAAACATTGTGTTTGGCTAAAGCAATTGTACAGTAAATTGTGAATTAGTTTCAAAACTGAGTTCCCTGTAAAAGACAGATATCCATCAGTAGCAGATCTTGGTTGATGAGATAAAATGACATAACCTGAGTCGCGAAAACCAATATTTTGTGGTGAGTAGTGACACCACAACGTTAGTAGAAGTATTTGTTGCTAGCCTATGCTTACTTTCAACCACCTACCCTCTCACTTGTAACAAGATTATTCCATTCCTGATAACAAGCTGGTGGGACCAAAATTTAGGTTTCAACAGTCGTGAAAACAAAAATTAAGCATACTTTTTAGCATGACATGTTTATTGTTTGGGTGAAAATTGTATTCAATTGCAACAAATATTTTTTGTATTGTATTTTTACCTTTATTCATTGTGTGACAAGGTATTTTTCCACTCTGGTTACGTCATCACACATCCGTTAACAATATTTGCACTGACAGACATATATCTTTCCATTGTCCCCAAAAGCTGGATTAATTTCATGTAGCACTCGCTGGTTTTTATTTGTACTTTTATGTTTGTAAGTCAGGGTTTCCTAACCAGGGATGCAAGATTGTGTTTCAAAAGCTGCGAATTTTTGCTAACCTTCACCTTTTTTCTTACAATTATATTTTGACAAACAGTGTTTCTTAATTATTTTTATCTCACCAATTTCCTGCAAAGCTTAACACAGTCACCATTGTTAATCGATGAAATGAATACACTAAAAATCAATCTTTGATATTGCCATGTTTGACTAGTGGCACATGTGCCCCTGTTGAGAAACACAGCTTTACAGTGTAAGACTTGTGTGGGTGAAAAAAAATTAAAATTTCTTAAGGTGCAGTGTATATAAAAGTTCAAAAATCATTGTTCCAATTCCTAAAATTGTACTTGTAAATGCAAACTTATTCTTGTTGCACATGAATTCATAAAATAGTCAGCGTTCATCTGACCACTTGCTGCCAAGTTTTCGGTGCCTTGTATGTGTTCATTTCATTCTGCTGTCAAAATGTATTAATCATAAATGAGTTTTGTGAAGTAATACTTAAATTGTTTCTAGATACAAGCTGAACATTAATATAATTTTGTGAAGTAACTGAAAAATGAAAGCAATTCAACTACTTGGTGAGTACCCTGTTTGTTGTGTGCACACATAATAACATAATAAGGTTCTGTTCTTGACTTAAAACCAAAATAATACTGTAATTTTACAGCTTTGTGCAAATGCACTGCAAACAGAAAATGTGATCTCAGTGTGCTGATTTATATAAAAAGATTCTTATTCATGGAAACTTACACATACCAATTTTGTTGTAGTGATAATTTTCCTTCAAGCATCTTGGACATTTGCTTTATATTCGGATGATGATGATGTGGTTGAATTAACTCCAGAAAATTTTGAATCAAAAGTGATAAATTCGGATAATTTTTGGCTTGTTGAATTCTATGCACCATGGTGTGGCCATTGTCAGCGTCTTGCTGCTGACTGGAAGCAAGTGGCGTCAGATCTTCAGGTGAAAATAGCAGATCAGCTCAATATGTTTTTTATATGTTTTGCTATATGCATAGTTATATAATTATTTCAACAATTGTTTGACTAGTAGTAGTTTCTTGGATTGTAACATACTAGTTGTTTTATGTTGTTTGTAGTTTGATGGACGTACTTTGGAGTATTTACGGTACATTAAGCTTTGGGCCTACTTCCGCATTTGATTTTGCAGGGCCTGTGCAATATTGGTGCCATCAATTTGAGGAAACGAAAAAAATTTGCTAAGACGTACAATATCACAGAAACTCCAACAATATTAATGTTTGCACATGATAAACTTTCCCCTGAAAAATTCAAAGGTACTTGTAGAGTGAAGCATAGCCTATGGAATGCTTTTTGCTGGTTCCATAGTTGCAAAATGTCTTCACTGTAGCGATGGTGCCATTGGAGCTACATGCAAGGTTTTTCAGTTTTTCATCATGTAGTCAATTCATCAGCAGTCATTGTCATTGTGCTGTTCTTCATTGGTTTAGTTTAGGTGGTACTAAATGTTTGAATATGATTGTAGGGTATGGTGAGTGTTGGTGCCGTGAATGTAGATACTCATCAGTCTCTTGGATCAAGATACAGTGTTTCAGGATTTCCTACAATCAAGGCTTTTGGCTGGGACAAGTCTAGCCCTTCTGACTATAATGGTAAGACCTCAGACTTTATGTATAAAATGATGTGTGGCATTTTTTCTATCTAGTGGCAGGCATGTTGATTTTTAGGGTATTGTTAATGCTACATACAAACAAGGATAATGTTGTCTGTCTATTAAGCTAACAGTTGAACCAAACAATGATGTGCTTCAGACACCTTTTCAACTGTGCAGGTCAATGCTGATAAAAAATGCACATAAAACCTGTCGTATATAGTTCAGCTCTGCTCTGCAGTTCATGCTCATTTAAAGAAGGAAGGTGATTATTCCAAATTGATCAAGTTATTCTTTAAATCTCTTTCATTTCTGAACTTGTGTGCTTTCACAATGGTTTCTCCATTTGACTGAATCAGCGAGACATGGCCATAGTACTTTGAACTTCAAAGAATTAATACATGGTATTTGTCTCAATTTAATCATTTCAGCTTACTGTAGTACAGAGCAGGGTGTGCAACCATGCAGCACTGCCAGGCCAAATGCACACCCATAACCAGATTGGTCTGTAGGGCACACCTACATGTGTCAAGCTCTGTGGGTTATACAACTCGCTGGCCACCCACAGAAGATGGCCCTTTCTTTCCAAACAGTAACGCTTGGTTGTGGAGCAACGGGGCCTGGATAAAGTGCATACCAGGTGCAAGTGAACTGGTGTGGTCATAAGGGAAGGTAAACAACAAACAATTTTTCTCTTAATATCTTTTCAAGTTTTTGGCCGATGGGCACACTCTTTAAAATCTGGACCTTTCCACGGGCCACAAAACCTCAGTTCCCTGACCAATTTTGGCCCATGGTCCATGGGTTGCACACCCCTGGTATAGAGCATAACCTTTGCAAGGACGCTTAGCCTTGTTAAAGCTTCACTCAAGAAAAATTGCTTGCAATTGTGTCAAATGTGAACAACTACTGGAATCATGCTGCGTTTCCTCACATTTGACATTGTTTCATTCACATCCTTACATAGTTAGATACATTTTATACATAGTAATTTTAATACCTTTTGCAAATTTTCTCAAAGTGGCTCATTGTAACAGTTTTTATTTCTGCGACGTACTTACACGTAGTAGTGATCTTAATCTTCAGGCATTTTGTAGGAAATAAATATCATCACTGTTACAGCCTCGTTTTGTAAAAATTTGAACATGGTATTGCTAGCATTCTCTGTTTTCTGTACGGTTCATATTTGCACGCCGTTTATCATTTATTTAGCAAAGTGCATCATTTCTATTATGTAAGCCACAGTAGGATTGCATCAACTTTATGTTCAGGTCCAAGGTCAGTCGATGCCCTGACCGAGTATGCTATGAAAGGAATGAGGGACATGGTGAGGGATCGAAAGCAAGGAAAAAAGGTATGCATCTTTTCAGGGTTTTTGTATGGTGGCAGATTATCCTGCCTGTGCATTGTGCCGTGACATCAGTGTAGCCACCATTCGTCTTAGCGGATCCAATTCCTTACGTTTCGCTTTGCGACGTATTATCTTTTGCTCTAAGTAAGGTGAGTGAATGATAGACTCGGGTTTACATTACAAACAGTCAGAAACTTCGTCTGGTTTCGTCATGTACGTGGTCTTCGTCTCCCTCAGCGAACAGATCAAACGTGCGTAACAGCTGTGTTGTACGAATGTAGTGTATATGCTTGTCATTCGTGTCTTAACGCTCAGATGTGCGTGAACACGTTGGACTCGACTGTAGCATTGTAGCTGATGTGCACAAGAATTAGATCTTACCCGTCACGCGTTCAGCGACCTTCCGATTCTTGTGCACAGAGCGGTGGTGGCGGTGGTTCAGGTGGTCGTGGTGGAGGAGGAAGTGGTGGCGGATCCAACGACGTCGTCACGCTGACCGATTCCAACTTTAAAGAACTCGTACTGGACAGCCAGACCGTGTGGTTTGTCGAGTTCTTCGCGCCGTGGTGCGGACACTGCAAAAATCTTGAGCCCAAGTGGAAAGCGGCCGCCACCGAGGTTAAGGAGAAGACGGAAGGAACTATCAAACTTGGAGCGCTGGACGCTACAGTTCATCAAAGTACTGCTGGTAGATATGGGGTAAGGTTTTGCACTACTTTTTCACAGGAGTCTAAAAATACTAGTTTTGATTGTTGCAACTTAGTATGGCTCACATGTGCACGCTGGACAGGTGACAGGTCATCGGCAAAAGTTTGTGTTTAGAAAAAGTTGCACATCTTGTAAATTGTTTCGAATGGCAGTTGTACGCTTAACAGTTGTTATAGTCTAACGTTGGTATACGTCCACATCACAGCTATTCTATTCAGATAAAAGTAACGTTAAAAAAGTTTCGTAATTCTCAGCGTGGCATGAAGAATGTTCGTTTTAGATTCGTGGATATCCTACAATAAAGATTTTCCGTCCCGGTCAAGACCCGATCGATTACGATGGACCCCGAGATGCAAACGGCATCGTTGCAAGGGCAATGGAATATTACGACGAAAATATTGAACCGCCAACTGTGAGCAACCTTACCTTCGTTGTATAAACTCTCCTTGCACGCTGACACATTGTGACGTTAAATGCACCGCGTGTTTCAAATTCTCAGGTTGATGAGCTGATCAGCCAAGATGTGTTCGATGAAAAGTGCGGAAAGCGTCTTTGCATCATTACCTTCCTTCCAGACATCTTTGAATCCGGTTAGTTCGCTGTCCTTCCTGGTTAGCTTCGTTTGATGAAGTTATTTTGCAACTCCGCTGTGCGTTACATCAAAACCTCATGGATTTCATTGCCGGTCTCGAACTCATGCTTTTGTCAACCCGTAATGGAGCTGGAGCTGTAGGTTCATTAGAATGTTTGCATTTCAACACATGTCTTTGCTTATTTTGCGTACGTCATTCATATTCGTTATACATGTTTCTTCGCGTGAGCGCTTCATTCATTAAAGGCGTTCCACAGCAAGACATAATCCAACACACACGGTGAGCTCCAAACGGGCAAACCTAAAAATCCTTTATTTTAAGTTGTGAAGTGTTCACTGGCGAATTGTTTCTGCTGGAGAGCACTGTGTCACAAGACGTCTCGTACATTTTGACATTGACAGGCAAGGACGGAAGAAACAAATACGTCCAACTTCTGACCGACCTCGGAGCGCGATTCAAGAAGCAAAAGTGGGGCTGGTTGTGGGCTCCTGCCCTCGCTCTCTCCGAGCTGGAGAAAGCCGTCAACGTCGGCGGGTTCGGTTACCCGGTGAGACAAAGCATCATTTGCCCAGCGATGCTTTTTCAACGTTGCTTTCTGGTCACCGCGTAGCTTGATTCACTTTCGTCTGACAGAAGTTCGTCCTCATTCGGAGTCGAGACCCACACACGCTTTGCTCCAACAGTCAGTTCGCACGATAGGCGTAGCCAGTGGAGGCCAAGGGGGCTATACCCCCCAAAATTTGAGGCGGTATCCCAAACAAATAGTGTTTGCACGCTTAAAGCTGGCTACGCTACGGGTTCGCATTGGTTTTTATGAATGCGCGAACGTCTCGACCGCGGCGTTGAAATTTCAAAAATCTGTTGTCGTTTTGCATCACTTTCTGGCAGGTGCCCTTTCAGAGGTGTTGATAGGCTTGTAAACTTTTTCGCAAAAATTGTCCATCGGAAACGTTTGTTTGCTCTGGTCGCGTCGGTTTTCACCTCACGCGCCCAACGCAACACTGATGTCGGCGTTGCGCTTCCGCAGGCTGTGGTCGCGATCAACATCAGGAAGGAGGTTTACGCGTTGTACAGAGGAGCGTTCAGCGAGACCGACCTCAGCCCGTTCCTCAACGTCCTGACGTACGGGCGCGGTAAACTCAACACTTACCCGCTCAGTAAATTGCCGGAGGTCAAGACAAGAGAGGCCTGGGACGGCGAAGACGGGCAAATGGTGAGCGTGAATACACTCGTAGTTTTGTGAAAGTTGCCGACGCCGTTCGCAACTTTTAGAACTCGCTTCCGTTGCCCGTGTCTATGATATCCGTAAAACTGCGATGTTTCGTTGTGTGTGCTGCAATATATCCACTGACTGAAGATTGTTGTCGGTGGTAAAAGCCTTTTTCTTTCGTATCGATAAAATGTGTTGGGATGTTGGTTGGTGTTTCGCTTTGCCTGTTATGCCAGCACTCCCTGTATGCTTCGTAAAGTAATCAAGCGCTCACCTTACGAATATTTTTGTTAAGTGGTAATTTTACGCTGAAAAATCAGTTCATTAAATTTTTTCTGCTCTCTCCTTTGGACTTAACAATTTGGTCAACACGGCAATATATAAGCCAGAACGAACTCCAACAACAATATACCTGCTGTCTGTTAAGTAGAATCCACAATACTTCACGAGTTTACACAAATCACTGATCAAATTCCTATCACAATTCATGCTCATATTCTTACTTCGCAGCCTGAGGAAGAAGAAATAGATTTAACTGACTTCAAATGGGACGACGAGTTATGATGTTCCAATGCAATCGCACAATCTAGTCAAATGAAGCGAAAACTGTTTCGTCGAGAACTTCTTGCAGGGCACGGTCCTGGGGCCGGCTCGGAACCTTGCAATCGTTCCTTGTTTCTGTTGGCAGTAAATTTTAAACTCCATGCGTTGCTGATGCAGTTGTTTCACCTGCTCGAACGCTACAAGTTCTGTAAGGACTGCTGTTGGTCTATCAGTTGCGCGAAGGCTGGGGTCTTAAAACTGGCTGAAAATGATCTTGACTACAGTGGAAACAGCACGTCGCACGTGCAATATCGTCGCCGTCTTAACGAGTTTGTTTATAGAGCTTCTAGGTTGTAAGCGCAGAAACGCCTTTTTTTGTGCCTTGTATTATAGGTTTTTCGTGAAAGCAGTGACTTCGTCGTCGGCGGATGCTCGATTTGTCTTGGACGGTGTTTCGCGTTAAATGTTTTCCTGAAGTGCTTTTCTGGGTGGCGCAAGCGTTTTCATCGCAGTTACCTTCGCAACTGAAAGTCAGACTGGTACAACTGGACGTTCTGTTGCTTTGTCGCGACCGAAAGTGTTATCGGTCTCAGTCGTGAAACTTTTAAGAAATGCAGCCTCTCGACTCGCTTCTGCAGTTGGTCTAAACTCTTGCAGCATTCTTTTTGTAGCCTGTGGCGAATGAGGCTGATTGTCGAAAGGTAGTCCTCCAGGATCAGGCGTGAGAGTAGGCGCAGCACTGTGTGCTGATGTGAAAACCTAAGCCTTATAAGCTGAACTATGTTTGCTCGGCAACATATCGCCTTTAACCTGTAGATTCCCCCTGCGCCTCATATTTATTGTTCCTGTGCGTGATGGTTGTAGGCGCCGTGAAGTGAAGAGCAATACATCGATGTCTGCGGTTACCACGCTCTGTTGTCAGTACACGAGAGACTGTTGTTCGTAAAACTGAAAGGTATCTCCTGAAACGGTAAGATAAAGTGAAGGAAATGGTACAGGGCAGATAATCACGCGAGATTTGCGAAGAGATTATCGTTTTGCTGTACACAAGTTTCGCCTTCGTACTACATCGAACTGTTATCGTGTTTTGGAATACCTCTTAATTTTACTACATCAAGAGTGTTGGCTACTGACGAAAATATATGGTAAGCCTGTATTTGCACGTCACTACTGTCAAAATATTTTGTTCCTTTTCGTTTGTGTTAGTTTCGGATTCATGATCCATAGAACAAGGACTAAGCAGTTGTAGAACGAAGAAACGCTTAATCGTAATAAAACAGGAAGGTGTTGGCACGCGAATGCAACACCGAAAAGGAACAGGTATTAAACAAAGACTCAGCAAAAAACTGCTTTCGCTCAACAGAAGGGTTTAACAGTGGAAAGCAAATGAAGTTGTAAAAAGCATTAGAATTTGAAGTTTGTTGCACTTTGTGGTTTCCATCGAAAACGCAGCAAATCCATGGTACCATGTTTCACAAACAATGACAAAAAATAAAACTTTCCAGTAAAAGCAATAATTTGGAAAACACGTATTTTCCAGCTTTTGACATGTCGCAGATTGTGTTCTGCTTGATTTCTGTTTGCTTTCTCTGTTCTGGCTTCAGCTTTTCTACATTTCAGACATTGGTTTTGTCAGAGCAAGACATTCCCCTCTGCTTTCAAAAAATCGCGAATGAAACATTTGAGGGCCCGGTGCATTAAAATCACTGGCACAAGTAGCGAAAATTCAGAGCTGAAGTTTTCCAAAATATTGACTGACAACTACGGGTGCGCCTTTCCTGAGAACGGAACTTCCCAAAAAATGTCAGTGCAAAATCAGGTCAACTGCCTTCCCAAAGTCATTTACTGCACAGTGAGATAACAGTGTTGGCAGGTTAAACCAGGGGTCGGCAACCTCTTTCAACAAAAAAGCCAATCTGCTTCAACTTCTAGCAGGTATGGCCGGTGAGTAGCCACAAAACGTTAACACCAGGGGTGGATATTAGGGAAGGCGAACGAGGCGGTCGCCTTGTTCCTCTTTTTCAGAGATGCCTGGGGACCTCCTGTTGAAAGTTTCACACCTAGTTCTTGCATTATCATGTTAAAAATCTTATTAATCACTCCGGAGCCACACTTTTAATAAGCTCTGAAGCAAGTCAAATGTTTTTCAAAATGAAGCATAAATCATATGCAAATGTGCCAGATTTCAAGTGTACAGATTCGAAACTTTACAAAATTACGCTATCCTCTTAAATTTAGTTCATAAATTGAAATGTGAAACAAACGTAATTATTTTGTCCCACATCTACCTTTCGCAGTGGCGATTGTATTCTATCCACTCCTGGTTGATAACGTTTTGTTTTTCATGCGATTTCATATGGCCATAGGCTACATTGCAATCAGCTCAAACCTAATAATAATGAAATGCAAATTTAGATACCGGGTTTCGTCAAATCCAGAAAGTGCCACTTTAGAGCTGAGGATAAAAATGGCTTTTCCAGCACGGACAGACCTTCCTGAGCAGCAGGGGCGGATCTAGCCAGTAAGTTTGGGTGGGGGCGATTTTCAGTAATATTTGGTTGTCAAGTCTCATAACGACTTCGCTACTGTAAGAAAGATGTCGCTTCACAAAACCGCAGTGACAAAAAATGGCCTTTTATTGTATAAAATTATGAAGAAAGTTACTTTTGTAGGTTTTAAAGGGGGGAGGGGGCGATCGCCACACCGTGGATCCGCCCCTGCCTGAGACAGAAATTTTAAAAATTGCAATTTACATGGAGCAAACCGTATCCGTCTCAAATTTGTCCCCAATCCACGTTGGGAATTTCTGGGCTGCGCTGTGAAGTTTCGGTTGCGTCACTAACATAATATCCTGATTGAAGACCTTGCACGATAACGACTGCGGCTGATTGTAAACAGGATTTCTGTTCAAGCTCAGGATAGGCCTGCACGACCTCACTGTTTCGATATCCTCTTGGATTCGCCACCGTTTACAGCCATAAAAACATAATGGGAACTTTTGCATTGTAACTTAGCGATGTTGCTCTTTCTGCTTCACTATCCACTACCGCTGTAACTCCCCGACCTCGCATCTTTTCATTTGCACGTTAACCAACACGTCAAGGTGAAGATCATATTTTTATTTTAATCGCCTCCAGTTCCGCCGCCAGATGGCGCAGGCATACTTCGGATGATGTCGCTGTCTCCTGGAAAACGAACATAGTTAAGTTACAGTTGTGCTTTTGTCAAGAACGGTCTCGCCAAGTGAACTGAGAATAGTTTAAATGTGACCTCAATCCAGGAACGAAGCCAGAAAGTTTAAATGCTTTTAACACCACGACGTACATCTGACAATGAATTTTGTCGAGACCGGTCTTGACAGTAATGTGTTGCAGTATATATTAACCAGTAGGAAAATAAAATTCATCAAAAATGAACAAAACTTCAACAATGCAACGCGGATATAAATTTGTTTGATCACCCCGCAAACGAGATGTTATGGACAGAGAAAGACCGATTCATAAGCATTAAAATCGGTTTTGGCAGAATGCACAAGTTCATGACGCCTTTAACATTTGTTGCTTTGTCAAAAAGTGCGGTAACAAACGAAGCCACGTAACCGCATTAATTTATCCTATGCTATGCTATGAGCACTGATGACCTTACGTAATGCTTTCCTCAAAGGTCCGTTGGTTTAAATAATAATATGCGTCATAACTTCAGACGCAAACCGACACACTATCGTGAGCGACACCAGCCTTGCAGCACAAAATTCAGGTGAAGTAATTTTATTCGCGCCGAGCGTGTGAGAGGTCAACAAGTCAAGCGTTATCCTGGGGTCGAGGAGAAATCTGTCAGTCTGATGTAGGTACTTTTTGGTTTGGCACCAGTTTATCTCAAGAGGATATGTTTAAAGCTTAAAATGCATAACGTCTTCACCTTTTCTTTACGCTAAACGTCGCAGTTTCATTCAGCGACGTAAAATGTAGGGCTCCTAAATCTCCTAAACGCTTTACAATCTTGGGCACTCGCGAAGGATAAGCTTACAAGACTAAACCCAGATGTGTCTACGCCTTAAATCTACGATGCACATCAGCAAAGTAGTAGTTATAACGTAGACGGACATACTCTCGCTCTTCAGCATAGCTCCACATGCAACAAAACATGCACGGAAGCACTTAATAAGAGCGCAAAGCTATCGAATTTGCAGCAAGGAAAGGAGATCGCAACCCAGCAAATCTGTTGCCACGCAACGCTTACCTGGATCGGTGATGGTCAGTGTGCAAACACGGAAGTACTTCCCACAAGCGGTGCCAAGTTCAATGTTGTTGCCCGTGTAGTGATGGACCCCGGTCTTGCCGAGCATCGCGTAGTACTCAATCTCGGATTTCCTAAACAGAAAATAATACTTTTAGACGAGCATACGCCTTGCGACGTTGCGAGTGCCAACGCACACAAAGTCTTTCTGATAACCTAAAATATAAACAAGCAACAAACCAATGCATCAACTGTATATGGAGCGACGAGACAATTGGTTTAGAACTAAAATACGTGACACGAAATAAGCTGAAAACATGCACTGTGCTCAATGAGTGTCATTTGACGGTGGCATTAAAAGATCGAGAATAACATCAACTTCTCAGAAATTATCATGAAAAATAGTGGATGTTGTTAATTCTTATCACCACTTAGGTACTCCATTTGTTAGTAAGTTACACTGCTTAGCCGTTTGTGCTTGACCCAATGCCACCCCACCTCCCCGAAAACCTTGCGCGTTACTGCAGCAACAACAGCAAAACTTGCAAATAACTCTCGATAGCAGTTTGTTTTGTATGGCTTGGTTACAGCTCAACGTTAAGTTTTCTATGGCGCCGCTATGTTGAACAGTTTTGTTATCTTAGCTGCAATATTTACCCAATCAGTGGACTTGAGGGCAAACTGGCTTCTATAAAAACAAACTACGTTGGTCCATTATGCATTGCAGGAAAAAAAACGGAAAGGCGAATTGGAGAAAGGTACCCCACAAATGTAATGTACATGCAGGTTGTATGCCGCTAGCAATGGCCAAGACGGGTGGGTCATCGCATACGATAGGCACGAAGCCTCAAGAGGAACGCGAAAAAACATCCATCTAAGCGTTTTAATTGGCTGGAGCAATTATTTGAACGTTGCAGAAGCGCGTAAAAATGCCAAGAGGTTTGAGAGGATCAGAAAGGAGTTTCCCCGAGTAACTTCTCCATGACAACCTCAAAATGTAAATGACGTGAAGATAGGTTTCGCATCCTGGGTCACAGCACACCTTGGAGATGATTTACGTTAGGTATACGTCATACTATTTACACAGGCAGCGTAAGACACGCACTGATACATCATTTCCGGGAAAAAAACTCAAAAATCACCAAATATTGTTATGGCGTCTCTGCCGATGCAAGAACATCACGCGAGAAGAACTGCGACACGCTCATGGCCAACCCAGACTCAATGTCAACATGGAATAATTTAAAAATCAAGTTGAAAACGTTTCCACGTATTTCGCGATGCTTAATCATCGTATTCATCAGCATCATCGTCACCATCGACCTCTTCGTTTTGCAATGCCAGTTTTTCCAGTTCTTTTTGAAGCTCCAAGTCGTCCAGGTCTGTGACAACTTTCGGGGCCATTTTTACGTTAAAATTTCCATCCGCCTCCTTAATAGTTTCCTCGATCGAGTCCATCGCCTTCTGGAGGGCCTCCACGCCGAGGTTTCTATCCAACGACTGCGTCGTCAACACATAAAGAGGCGGCGCGATGAGATTGATTTTGATCCGGTGCTCTTCAGTCGAGCATTCGATGCCTTTCTTCAGGGAGCGCTTGACAGCGTCGACGCCTTCGTAAGCGTAGCACGACACTTCGACGTCGGCCCTTACTTTCATGGCTTGGGGAGTGAGACGTCTTCTGATGTTTTTCAGCAAAATGCGTTTTTCATCATCCGTGACGTCAAGCTCATCTAGGATCGCGGGTGTTTCGATCGCTTTTTTAAACCAGTCGTAAGACGCGGGGTTCTTTTCATTTTCCCGTTTATATTTCTTGTCGAAAGTCCATGCGGTTCGTTCGTATAAATTTTCAAAATCCACTTCAATGCCTTCTTGATGAAGCAACTCTATGGTGTGACGTAAAATGCTGTGCACGCATTTCGCTTTCGAGTACTTGTTTTCACAACGCTTGGCCTCTTCCGGAGAAACGCGACGTTTGGACAAGTCAATGTACCCCTTTTCTTTGTCCACACGAATAACCACAACGCACTCGTCTCTGCCGACTCGAATCAGTTTGTTGATGGAACGGATTCTTCGCCTCGAAAGCTCGCTGAGCAAAATCATGCCTTCGATGTTGTTGTACTCGAGCAGCCGCACGTAAGCTCCCATCTCCGCAATCGACTGCACGTTGACCATTACGACATCTTCGATTTCTGGAAATTTCTCCATGTAAAATCGGCAAGACAACGCCATGTTTGCATTCACATTTACCTACAAGCCTTTGAAAAGGTAAGAGGTGTTAGGGCAATAAACAAACAAAAGTTAGCACGGCAAAATGATGCACGTTTACCAAGTGACACAGTCCAATCAATACGCATCATCATTTTTAATATCAATTAGAAGCACTCCTTTCTCTGTCATTATCGAAAACCTAGCTACTTACAATAAGCATAAAACTGTCGGGAGACTCGTTTCTTGTGATTACGAAACAGACGTTTCAACAAGTGACCTAATCGCTGCAGGGAGGGGTAACAGTAGGTGACCATTTTCACCAATATATGTAAACAATTACAATCTTTAAGTTTCATTCACAAGTACTGCCTTGTCTAAAGCCATTAGCTGAATGAAAAATCGACAACCACAAGGAACTTTTCCGCTACTAACAGAACGAAACCACGCCGACTGCACAACTTTCTCCTGCAGCGACGTGTGGATTGACACTGTTTGGTCTCGCGTGATATCCCGTTACCTGTATGCACTCAAGCACGTTAAGTCACCAACCACTGGAAAGCTTTAAGACTGAATCCAAAACAGCATAAGAACTCAATCAAATTACACAGTTGTGATAAGTGCGCAAAATTCCTAACAAGACCGCACAAAAAATTTTAAGATTGCGAAGTGCTTGCGCAGCGTATACCCTCGACATTTCTACATGTCCCGCCTCTTTTTGGCGCGTGATATTTTCTGGCCTATTAAACCGAACAGAATTACAGAAACCTGAATTAAATAAAATACGATGTTTGAACAATAACGAAGCAATATGAAGGTTGCTACGCGTGTATCACACCAAGGATCAGCAAACAAGCAGATTTTAATAGAAGTAAAACGCTACCCAGATCCACGGCGACAAATTGCTTTAAAAAAGTATTTAAATTAAGTATAGCTTAACATTTTTTGGGGGGGTTCACGAGAAGCAACAGTGTCTCTTTGCTAATTTCAGATAGTTAGCAGTGAGCAGTGACCACCTCGAGCCATTTGTTTATAGCTCAACAACAGTTCAGTTGTTTGTAAGCAGTGATGTGTGACTTGATGGAATGCACCCATAATTTTTTTTACCATTGTACATGGTAAGGCTCTTAAAGTACAAGATCTTTTAGTACATCGAGAAAACAAAGGTTTACCACTTCGTGGACCTAACGCTTATACTCAAGAGTATAAGGTTACTTGGGCTTCAGACGGACTTGGTTACTACCGAAAAAAACTTGTCTCCGATCGATGATAACTTGAGGTTACAAGGATACTTGCACAAACGCAACGTGTTGTACAACCACAAGCACGGTGCATGTACACAACTCTTGTAACTCAAAACCCTTTCCAGGGTACATATTTGGTTTGTTTCCCATACCAAGTTGCAACGTCATGCAATCAAAAAGTCTTGAAAGTTAGCAAAAAAAGACCATCAGAGGGGACAGAAGTGCTTTTCAAACAAGGAAGGTTCATCACATATTGCGGGATATAAGTGATGGAACTGTGTCATAGAGCACAAACGACTGTTAGCCATCAGTGACTCTGTGACTATAAAATGCTGTACCTCTTACTTTTACTGAGCTAGAAATATCTAGACCAGCCTTATTCCAGAGGTGATCATACAAACGCTTTGTCAAAACAGTAATAACAGAAACACAGGCGCTGAGTTGGGAATTCTTGAGGCGTGCGAAATCCATGACGGCCGAAAAATTGCGTTCGACCCAAGCTGCTATGAAAACGGGAACCAGCCGTTGGGTGCGTTGCGGTGCTTAAAAGTTAAAACAGTTTTTAGTTGAGCGACCTTGCTGGACACTGAAATAGGTGCGGTGACGCTTAATTAGACGCAGAGCGCTGAAAAACACAATAGATGTAGTCTGGGTGAATTAGGTTAAGTCTAAAGGATTGGCAAAGCGTCAAGGTGACAACAAAATGAGGAGTTCTTTCTTCGACTCTTGACAAACACACAGCGGGAATCACTTCGCTACAGCAAAGTGGTGGGAAACTTGTGAATGAGATTGGTTGAGCATGCAAACTGGACGTCAGGAATAAGCAGGTGAGTAGCAATTTCGGCAAAAATTGTGGTGCCCATGACAGGTCAAGTCAACTGAACACAAGTGTCTCGAGTGATCTTTCATGTTCGCCTGACCCCAAGAAGATCGCACAGAGTAAAAAACACTCATCCGAGTGGAAAACATGAAGGGCACATAAAAAAATTAAAACAGCACGAACGTGACGTGCGTTTCTGCGTAAATCTAATGCAATCCTTCATTGAAAATCCGAATTAGTTGGCAATCATTCTGTATACTGTAAAAGATACGTAGCCAATAGCAACATAGTTGTTTATTTGTTATGACCATGCATCAGTAATGTTTGGTACAACATTGACCCCCATGGCTGTTTCGTATCTGTTACAAACCAAGAAAGCAACGATATAATTACATGCAGACTGTACATTAACAATCATCATGAACACAGTGTTTATTTCTGAAGTGGCTTTGCACCCTTTTTAGGTTCAACAGTCGGCACACAGTTGCGTTGAACAAAAGCTAATAGTTTCACCCAAAATAAGTTTGCAAGCCTTCGCAGCAGACCAGAAATCACAGGTTTTTAGCACGCTTTCGATGACGATGCACGCAGTGCATTAATAGTAGCCAAAAAAATGTACAGGCAATATTTACACGCTATGTAGGAATACGCAAGCTGCTTTGGCATGTTTCCAATTAGGTGAATAAATGAAAAAGATGTACAGGCCAAACATGGGGTATGCCAGTAGTATGTGCGAAGCTTGGCATAAACCAATATTTTTGTGAATTCACATTCGCAATAAACCATCAGAAATAAATAGCACACACCAACCTCAGTGCAGGACAGTTGGAAGCAAGAATGATCAGTTTGGCTTTGCCTTGTCGCAGCGTTTTAAGGGTTTGCCTGTACCCAAGGTGGTACTTTCCACTTTTCATGACTAGCCTCAAGCGAGCATTGATATTTTCAATTGCTTTTTTCTGCAAAGAAATGTTTTGCATTTTATTGCCCTCTGCATTGTCAAGGTAAATCAATGTCATGGAGGTGCAACACCACAGACAGACACACACAAGATTTAATCTTTACATACTTTGGATTGAAATTAATCAGGTTAATACAATTAAAATTAATTAGGTTAGGATTGAAATTAATCAGGTCTTCCAAACATCCCTTTTTATAAATGTGAATGAATGATTTCACTACCTACTAACTCCTGATTTTGAAGCAACTTTGCATTTTAGCTTTTGTTTAGTTTGTAATCGAAGCAAAAGGAACTATGAAGCAAAATGGGAAGACATTTGAGCGAACACCTAACTGTGACAGAAAAAAGTAGAAATTATCAATATGTTTACATGACCTGAAAACTAGTCTATGCAAAGGTGATGCACACATCCTCTGGCCTTAACTGCAAGCAAAAGCTTCCAAGCTAAATATTGAAGAACATCAGACAAGAAACAAGCAAATTCTAGATTAATATAGACCAGGGTTGGCCAATGCAGCTTCCTGCCAAATAACATGCATTAACGATAAATGGCTTGTAATGTTCAGTCATTGTCATCTTGCTTTGTGATATTAACAATAAATCTAGCTGAGCAAAGGTATTTGTTTCAGTGATAAAGAGGTGGGGTGATGTTCATTTGTGCCCATGTGTACGATGTGGCTCTTTGCGATAACATAGTAAGAAATGTGGCTCTTGGTATCTGACTGGTTGGCCACCCCTGATATATAAATAAATCAAAATACAAGTTATCCCTGCTCTCACTTTTAGTTCTTCGGAATTTTATCTTAAAGCTTTTGCTTTCTATTTCATGACTGAACACGTATATACATTTGCATGAAATCATTTTTCTATTAATAAATCTGCTGATTGATTTGACTCAGTCACCCTTGCAGAGACTAATTACTTGAATATAGATATGTGCAGCTCTGAATCATCACACAATTATGAAAGCAGAGTCCAGTCGGATGATTCCTCAAAAGCTTGCAGCAAACATCGCTTTTTTTACCATATTTACTCGATTGTAAGCCACACAAAATGGTGGTAAAAAATTCTCAGATACTTTTGCCAATGAGCATGTTTCGCGTTTAATTGGTAAACTTGGTAATGAAGCTTAAACACTACCACAACTGCTTCTGTTCATCATGATCTGTCCTGTGACAGATGTGCAACGCGATGCTGAAGAGAATAGAATGCAAAAAGAGAATTTGGTTAAAAAAACATAGCCAAGGAAAGACTTAGCGTCATCTATACCTTTTTGAAAAAGTAAAGAAACAAAAATGTAAGCTGCCCTTGTTTATAGGCCGTGCAAAATAATGAAAAATAACTTTATAGGCCTTGGCTTACAATCAAGAAAATTCAGTATTTGTTTCTTTAAAAAAAATTTAACATTGACTTGAACAGGTTTAAATGTGGGTGGTTATTTTTAAAAATCACCCCCTACTCATATATAGTATTATGCCAAACAATTAGACACTTTGCAGATAAATAATACCAATAAAATGTTGTAGAAGCAAACTTTATTGCATGGTCAAGCTGTTTTTTTACAGTTGCTTGATTGATAAAACATTCATCACACCTGGAAGCTTTAATAGGCTATCCAAGGCAAATCAAATTAATTACTGGAAGCTTGTTTGGAAGTTCATCTTGCACTTGGTTTTAACCAGACTGAGGGTTGTATACATAGAAATTACCAATTAGATATTAGGTCAAGATGATCCCTGAAATTTTAGTGATTTGTGCTTTTAGTAAGCACAAACAAGCCTTGTCAACAATTGCCAGAATATTCTTGGCTCAAGTTGGCAGTATGACTGATCTCTCAAGTTTTAAATTATGATTAATGATCAGCATCTACAAATATAAAGCTAAGCAGGAATTAATGTAATCAAATACACATTTAAATCAGCCAAAGGTGCAAATCACAAAATGCAAGCTTAGCAAAAAAATTGGAAAGATTTGAAAAAGTACTGATCTAGTTGGCTGCAATGAAGCAGCTTTTTACTACATTGCAAGCATTTTTTCGAAGCAATACAACATTCACAAACTCAGCTGTGATTGGTTTAAAGCTGCTAAGTGAGGTGGTAAAAAGAAATACATATAAACACAATCTTTATTTCATCACATAAGCATTGTAAATGCACTGGGTGGTAGCTTGGATTGTCATGTTTACAGTGCCCACAAGTTCAAATGCTTGATAAAAAACTAAATAATTCAAAGAGCTCTTGCTCGGTTAAGCTCAAGGTTTCAGGAAAAACACATGAAATAGGAAGAACATTTGTGTAAATTTACATTGCAAAAGACCAAGTACAAAAAAGTTATGGCTTTACACAACAACAAATTGCATCCTACTGTATAGGATCAAGTGTTGTAGTCTAGCATAGTAAAATAGTTCATTACACAACCAAACAACTGTAGTTCTTGCTCGATTGACGCATGCGTTTAGTATTAAGATGTGCGTAAATTTTCATTGCAAAAGACCAGGAGAGAAAAAAGTTACGTTGTAAGCAGCAACTGATTGAAAAAAGTGTTGTAGCCTGTGGAGTCGAAGTCCTAAGAATACTAGTGAGTCAGATTTTTTTATCCGACTCCAGAAGTCCAATTAATCATTTTTTACATTGCACTCTCAAGTAAGTAGACCTAACTTATGCCTGTTGAAATGGTAAACTTTGTAAAAACTTTTATTGAAATGGAATTCTTGCTGTGCACCACAATGTTGTGTAATCAGAAAACGAACAATAGGTGCAAACGTACTATCTGTATGAATTTGTTGCTATAGCCAGCAATACAATTCAAAGTAGTAAGCAATAGGTACTATTAGCACTACAAGCTAATAAAAACCTTAAGAATCTTTGTGTTATGTTTTATGTTCAGAAAATTAAAATTTTTCAAACATAGAAGTTCTAAAGCTTGGTACTTGTTCTCGCTATATATCACTTACAAAGGTTTCTTGAATGTAGTTTGTATGTTAATGTTGTTATTGTTTAATTCATTCATGTTATAGCAGCTACTCATAGTAAACAGAATGAATTTTTATGATTAGTCCATATTCTTTAAATAGAGTAATTCAAAGTCTTAACTCGTGTATCTAGTGACAATAATAAACAGTTATTTCAAAAATAACTGCAGTTTGCTTGTTTGCCGTTGTTGACAGCCAAACATCATACACAATATTTTAAGGAGCTGGAAATTTTGGAAAGGTTGGAGTCGGAACATTTTGGAAGCCAAGAGTTTGAGTTGGACATTTTACTTCCTACTCTGCAACCCTGGAGGCCTGTGTGCAGAAAAGGACGTTTGATGAAAAATTACATAAATAAGTTCTTGCTTGATTGACTTCAAATTTTCAGGGTTAATCAGTGTAAAGGTATATAGAAAATTCATGCAAATTTTTGTTACAAAAAACTAAGTATGAAAAAATGTATATGTTTTAAACAACAATTGATTGCACTTTGTCACCTACAGTTGCAGACAACATGCAAGTATGATGAATGTAGAATGTGTTAAGGAAAGCCTCTGATTAATTGCAAGGAATTTAACACTTTCGCACCCAGGCAAATTCAACTGGTTCGCACAAAAACAGCTGGATCGCACGTGGCTTTGCACAGGAATTTCACCAGTCCGGTAAGTACTAAAGACCCAGTCAAAAGCTCAAAAGACTTGGGAAGTCTTGTAGTTTGCACTCGAAAAAAATTTTTTTGGTTGGGGGTGTGGTTTTTTATGAGTGACGTCATAAGTGAAGGACTTTCAGGTCACCTTGGCCCACTTCACCTGGCCCTAGGCCCCAACTGTTAGATGGTAGTATTTTGCTCATGTTTTTATTGGAAACTAGGCTACAATCCAAGTCTTTTGATACTTTGGATGACCTGCTAAGGTTTTGGGTTCAAAAGTTATGATCCAAAGTAATAAAAATATTTGACCAATTAGTTAATTAGATAATTAATTTACTTGTTTATTTTAGATCATAACTTTTGAACCAGAAACGCTAGAAAGTCGATCAAAGGCTCAAAAGACTCAGACTCGAGCCTAGTTTCCAATGAAGACTTCAGCGAAACACTTGGCCCAGCGGTTGAGCCCTAGGCCAGGCAACATGGGCCAAAATGGCCACAAAACTACTTCACTTATGACATCCCTCACAAAAAATCCGCCAACCCCAACCAAATATATTTTTTCAAGTGCAGACTAGAAGACTGGCCGTTCCGTGTGAGGGTTTGAACAGCTCATTAGCGCAATCAGCAGAGGAGCTATGGTGTTGGTAAGGCAGCTGACAACTGCTGGTTTTAGGCTGATTTCAACGTACAAACATATCGTACCCTGGCTCTCAAAGCGTTAAAATGATTTTTTCAATTTAAGTCACTCAAGCACATTTTTTCTACCCTTGTAGGGCCACAATCCTGGCTTTTAAAGTTATGATCAGCCATAACTCACTGACAGATTGCATTAGAGATTTCGTGAACACATCCCCAGATTCGGAAGACTGCAATCAATCCGATGAGTCAAACGGCTTAGACTACATCTAAAGAGTCCAACTAACAATAAATTCCAACTGAATAAGTCATCACTGTTTTGGGGTAAAAAGTGGACAGGGTAACAGGATTTTCAGATAACGTTATTGGAGCCTGATAAAAAATAACAGTTTTAAACAAACTGCATGAAAATCCATATCTTTACAGGTCTTGATTGGTCTTCTAGCGTTAGTGGCTAGAGAGTTATGCCCTAAGAACAACAAATTAATTAGCTAATCCCCTTGCAAGTTAATCAATTATATCAATATAACTTCCATAACCTTTTTCCTCTCAGTATTTTCACTTGAAATTCGGTGGGATGTTGTATGACACAAAAGGAAACCTGTTGTGCAATTTTCAGATGTTTTGTGTGTGTTGACCAGGTACTATGTATCCTTCAAAGACTCAGAGGGTAAAATCAACACAAATATTTTGGGTTTTGCACCATTTTACCCCCAAAAAGGAAGTGTATTTTATTCAATTATTTTTGCAAGGTTATGGCCATGACTGGTATTCTTTATGTAGAAAAATTTTCCTAATGTTTTTTTTTTATACTCCATAGTTTTTTGAATAAAAACCAATTTTTTTGACATGAAAAACAGGCCCCCCAAAAGACATTACCAGTATGTGCAACATTCCTCAAAAATGCGTTGCTGTCTTCTGAATCCGAAGACGTCTTCACTGACTCGCAAGTTATGGCCAGCAATAACTTTAAAAGCCACGATTATGGCTTCTGCAAGCCTTGAAGCAGGGGTGGGGAACCTGTGGCCCGCGGAACAAATGTGGCACGTGTGAAAATTTGCTATGGCCCGTGTCAGAGTTTTTTGTTGCCCAAGTTAGAACAAAACATTGCACAGGATGAAACTCTGTGACAAGCAGACATGTAGACAATAAGCGAAGAGAAGTATCTCTTGCTCCTTCACTTACTTTTATCTGCTTATTTTCTTTAGGAATATAAAGGTAGAATTTGAAGATAAACTTAATTTCTGTGGCCCGCCAGAGATCTTCCACAATTCATGCGACCCGCGATAGTGAATAGGTTCTTTATCCCTGCCTAAAAGGGAAGGACCACAAAGCGAAACACAAAAGTATCTCAGAGTCTTTCTTAGATAACATATGCTGAACTGTGGCTTACATTTTCTTGAACACCATTTTGTGCGGCTTACAATCAAGTAAATAGGTGAACCCTAAACCTAAAAACTAACCCTAATCTCTAAACATAACTTTTCAAAAATATAAAGAAACTGGTCCCTTGAAAATGGAAGTCAGCAAGGTGAGAGCCAAACTGAAAACCATTGGCACAGCAGACATAAACGCTACTGCTACCATGGCGGTGCAAGCGCTTGAGTGACAAACTCAGCGTTTTATTCGAACCATGTCATGCAAGGCAGTTCCGTAGACAGTTCCTAAAAATAAATCTGGACACTTTTGGGTTTGAACTTTTTGGTGTGACATTATAAGTGGAGGAGGTTAAATGATTTTTGTATGATGTCATCATGCCATGAGAAAAAATCCATGTGGCAATTTAACAGCTTCACTGCCAGGTTAAATCAAGCAGTTCGCAAGAAATCAGGCTGTTTGCACATGGCTTTTCCACGGACATAACTCCGACACCAAGACTCGGTTCTTGTCTATTTTCCAATGAAAACTCCAGCGAAATACTTCCGTCTGGCGGTTGGGCCCTAGGCCAGGTAACATGAGCCGAAATGGCCAAAAACCTACCTCACTTATGACGTCACTCACAAAAAAAAACAACTCCAAATATATTTTTTTCATTGCAAACAAAAAGCCTCAAGGGTTTGAACAGCTCTCTAGCGCAGTTGGCAGAGGAGCTATGCAGTTGCTAAGGCAACTGCAAACTGCTTGTTTAAAGTACGATACATTCGTACCTCAGCAGCAAAGATTTTAATCAATTTATCTTTTGAAATTTGACTAAAGTAGACAAAAATTTGAATCTTTAAGTGTCATTCAAAACACAGGCTGAGTTGTGTTTCATCAAACAATTTGCAACTGGTACATGTGGAATCTTGTGATTATTGTTTGCACTTAACACTTTGAGAGCCGGCGTACGACTCATTCGTACTTCGATTTCGGCCTAAAAAACAGCAGTTTTTGGTTGCCTTACCAACGCCCTAGCTCCTCCGTCGATTGCGCTAGAGAGCTGTTCAAGGGCTCAAACGGATCGGCCAGTCTAGTAGATTGCACTCGAAAAAATTTTTTTGGTTGGGGGGTGCAGATTTTTGTGACTGACGTCATAAGTGAAGTAGTTTTAGGGTAATTTTGGCCCATGTTGCCTGGCCTAAGGCCCAACCGCTAGGCCAAAGTGTTTCGCTGAAGTTTTCATTGGAAACTAGGCTCGAGTCCAAGTATTTTTAGCCTTTGATCAACTTTCTAGCGTTTCTGGTTCAAAAGTTATGATCTAAAATAAACAAATTAATTAATTAATTATCTAATTAGTCAATATTTTTACTAACTTACATCACAGCTTTTGAACCCGAAACCCCAGCAGGTCATCCAAGTATCAAAAGACTCGGATTGTAGCCTAGTTTCCAGTAAAAACTTCAGCGAAATATTACCACCTAACAGTTGGTGCCCAGGGCCAGGCAAAGTGGGCCAAGGTGGCCTAAAAGTCCTCCACTTATGACGTCACTCATAAAAAACCCGCATCCAAGCAAAAAATTATTTTTTAAGTGCAGACTAGAAGACTTGCTGAGTCTTTTGAGACTTTTACCAGGTCTGTAGAGCATACCGGATCAGAGAAATTCCCGCACAAGGTCATGTGCGTTTAGGCGTTTTTTTTTCCGAAAATCCCCAAAACTACCCGGGTGCCAAAGTGTTAATGCAATTAATGAAATTAGTCTAATTTTTAGTGAAAACGTTTCCAACAAAAAATTGGGTGATATTTTCTTATGATAGCACATTAACGAGAAGAAAGGGGTGGTGATAGCTCAGTGGTATAGTGTCTACCATTCAGTTGAAAGGTTGGGGTTTGAGCCAAGCCCACTGAATTAATTGCTGTAACACTCCTTGGGCAATAGCTGTCACCTTTAACTGTCCCAGCAAGAAGCAAATTTCAGGCTTCGGCCTGCTACTAATTGCTGTCACCAAAATAAAAAGAGAGGCTTAAATGCATAAATTTATATCTTAGCAAAACAAGTAGGCGTGTATCCAGACAAAATATTTAGAGGTTAAGAATTGTGAATACGAAATTATTAAACCCTACATTCATAAAATACTCTTTAAAGTAAATAAACAGAGTAACTTTGATTTTTCTCTTAGCTTGTTGAGCTCAGTGTTAATAAATGAATGGCTTTGGGTGTTAACACTTTAAGAGCCGGGTTAATTCAAGCGGTTCGCAAAATGCAGCTGATTCGAATGTGGCTTTGCGGATGAATATCTCCGCTCCTGTTCGCTCTAGCAACTCGGCGAAAATCTCAAAAAACGTGGCAAGTCTAGTAGATTAGACTCGAAAAAAAATTTTTTGCTTGGGGGGTGCAGGTTGTCTGTGAGTGACGTCATAAGTGGAGGACTTTTAGGCCACCTTGGC
>Ga0210059_1003030_pt1 | contig 26690 bp, 15 predicted proteins | sample Ectturendosymbi2_FD_188042 | JGI IMG/M metagenome (GOLD analysis project Ga0210059, IMG submission 188042) | Ecteinascidia turbinata endosymbiont from Florida, USA - Sample 2 (SPAdes) (version 2) | ecosystem: Host-associated > Tunicates > Ascidians > Unclassified | place: Key West, Florida... | reverse complement strand
ATTCACCTATCACGTCCTGCAACAGAAAAGACATTCATTAAAAAATGGGTTTTTTATCGAACAAAATATGGGTACGCATCTTTTTGGGTCACCCTGTACATGACTTTTCAGTCTGAGCCGTTTCGGTCTGGGCTGTTTCAGTCACAAGACAGTTCAGTCTGGAGACCTTTCAGTCACGAAATTTCTGTACATATACAACTGATTGCCTTTGTTTATTGAAATGATTCTACAGGCAGGCAATATGTCACGCCAGCTGGTAAGAACTGTCAGCAGAAAGTTTTCAATAGGGGGCTTTATGTTTGTTCAGGTGGTCTTGACATTCTGAAATTTTGTAAAAACTCCACTGATTGATAGTGCTTCATAATTCAATTTGGGGAGCTTGGAGCTTTGCTTGGAGAGCTATGCCTGCAAAAGACCCCTGGGGCGATGGGACTATAGCTGGTATTATACCAATTTTTGAGGAGTCATGATTGCGATTAAGTCTGAATTGTACTCGTGAGTTTGAAGTATGTTTTTGATTACAAAATGTCGATAATGATTTGATTTACTTGCTGATGATGGTGAAAATCTTGTTGATGGTGATTAACTGTTGGGTCTTACATGTTTGTAGTTTTTTTAAATAAAATCTTTCGTTGATTTAAGTGTGTTTGCATTAAAAAGTGAACATGTAAGTCTTCTGCAAGATTTCATAATCTGATCGAAATGTCACGAGACCAAAATGACCAAGACAGAAAAGTCCCGTGACCAAAACAGCTGACTGAAAAGTCTTGTTCCGTACTGGATCAGCTCTCAAATCCTGTTTGTGTGGCTTCTTCATGTCCTGCCTGTGCCAACTTAAAATTCTCAAGATCTAGAGAAAAGCACTAATAGCTGCAATCCCTAAGCTAAATAGGCCTCTGGGAGACCCAAATAGTTATTCACCTGTATATCTATAAGTTGTTCTCGCATGTTTTCAAAAAACATTTTTCATACTTCTTCAATACTAAAGAAAAAAAAATTCAATACCATCACTTATCTTCATTTTTCCAAAATTTCATTCATGCAAGACAATGAGAAAAACATCTGCAAACTGTCATCAGCAGTAAAGAACAAAATTTATTACACAAATGGCTGAACAACAATTACAGGCTCTAGCTTTGCAGTCGGCTGTTTGAGGAATCTCCTGCTTGGTTCTGCTCCGTCTTCTTGCAATGATTCAAGCTTGTACTTATCATTCAGCAATAATTGTAAAGCCACAGCAGTGACCCCCACCAAGCGAATCGATCGCAATTTATTGTGTTAAGGAAACTAGTTTCGTGTGTGTTACACATCTTCAGTCCTGCGTAAAAGTCGACATATGAAAACAAAAAGAAAAAATTACGCACTGTTGCTAGGATCAAAACTCAAGATTACAAAAATTGAGCACAACTACAACCTCTCCACTAACACAGCTACAACACTGTTCAACGAACCAGATCATAACGGCCATTCTGCACTTCTGATTGACAATAAATACTCTCCACATTTAGCATGGTTTCTGTCTCAGACGATCACGTGGTTAACAACAGACCATAACGTGCAGCGGAAAAAGTCTAGCATGCCAACTCAAGTTAGTTTGGGCGGTAATGTGAAAAGGAGTAATTCGGTAACAAACAATTTACACTACAGTTGCGGTACAATAAACTATTCAGTTTTTCCATGCTAAAAATTTCAAGCAGCAATTTGTAAGTCATTCCCTTGTCTCTCTCAAAGGCTGAATTTTGACTGCTTTTCGAATTTGTATACTTATTTAATACTTATGTGCATTTTGACCAGATTCAATACTTTTTCAAGGCCTTGAAAACCTATTTCACAATTTCCACACGTTTTTGTGTGGAAACCCTGTCTACTGTGTGTTCCCTTTAAGGTTGCCGAGAGACTTATCTACACTCATGTCAAACTAATCATCAATCCATTACTCCTGCAAGAACAGGTGGGTTTCCAACACAATAGGTTGACTGTATATCAGGTCACCTTATTGAAGCAAGACGTGCAGGATAGCTTGCTTTTTCATTAAGAGGGACGGAGCTGTGTTCATCGGTTTCACAGCCTTTCCAAGAAGAGCATGGGTCTGGCTTAGCTGCCCCCACACTAGTGTCGGATGTTTCTGCTCCTACTTGCAAGAATAGGATATACCCCCTTTGTGGCCTGTGAGTGTGGCACAGAAGAACATGCCGCAGACCATGTCATCCTCCAACGTCTACTCCATCAACCTCACTACAGACTGCATGGCCTGACGGTTTTGGATGAGACATTGGAATGGCTGCTTAAGATCTAGTGCGGCCAAGCAGTGGATAGTAACAACTGGCTCAACCGACAAAGAAGCCTTCAATACTGTATATCATCGCAACCTCACATGAAAGCTACTGCAATTGCTAATTGACAGGCACATAGTCTGCATGATCATAGAGCTAGTTGTTGATCGCAGACCATCAGCAATAACGAATTGAGCAGGTAGCAACACCTCAAGAATGGTGTCCCACAAGCATCTATCCTGGAATGCATTCTCTTCGTCATCTACATCCCTGTTTTGCCAATCATAGTGTGATGTTCACACTCTTGAGGCTCCTTGCTGTCTGGGATGCTGGGGCAACAACACTGTGAACAGCTACCTTAGCTCCTGTCCATTCAACAGTCGAGTACTATGCTCCTGCCTGCTGCTATAGTGCTAACACTTACCACATTAACCCTGCCTTCAGCAGCGCCTTGCAAATTGTGATTGGATGCCTACATCCTACACCAGTAGACAACCTATCTATTCTTGCAGGCATCCAACCAGCTGAGCTTCATCGATAAGGAGCCAGTCTCTCTAGCATGCTGTGCCATGGAGTCTGTGCATCTGCACCACTCAGCTCCCACTCGTTCAGCAGGTGGGAAGCACAGCATCTCAAAATCAAGACACCCATTTGTACTTGCCGCACAACAACTCATCAGTTCATCTAACAACAACAGAAGTGTGGCACTCTGGGCAGATCACTGATGGAATGTGGTGTAGTTGGAGAACACTACAAGACTCCCTACTTTCATCCCTGATACCAACATCCACATTCCTGGAATGGCCTTGCAAAGAACAATGTGGGTCCAGCTTAACTGCCTCTGCACCTGTGTCGGACATTTCTGCTCTGATTACACAAATGGGGTGTGGCCCTTCTATGGCCTGCAGTGTGGCACAGTGGAACAGGCTATTTACCATAATGTCCTTCATGGTTCAATCCATCGACCTGCTTATGGAGGGCATGAGCTGACTGTTCTGAATGATGAGACAATTGAATGGCTGCTAAACACCTGCCCTGAGATCTTATGTAGCCTAGCAGCAGATAAGAACTTGCTCTAACAATGAAGAAATTTGATATTATAACTATCCATCTGTGCCATACGCTTTTTAAAAAATTTGTTGATAAAATGTCAAACCTGTTTGGATTAACTGTTTATATGTCAGAACAACATGATGCTTTGACTTGACTAACTTTACCACATAATATTGACACACAAATGCACGTTGAACTGAAAATCAAAGTCACCCAGATGCTTGTTTTCTTTAGTTTAGGATATTTTACTTCCGGAATTTGTAGGATTTATGGGCTATTTATAAGCCAAGATCTTCCTTCAGTTAAAACAATTAAATTTCCACAGTCCCAGATACTTTTGTCACTGACAGAAAGGGAATAATACAACATCCCCAAAACATCCATGCCTACCCCTTGACATGAATGCACTTCTTTTTGGTGCGTAAAAGACATTGTTCATCTAAATATTGCAGAACACCTCATTGAACTGAAGATTTATGAGCTGGGTAAAGGCTGATAGGCCTCTATCACTGAATAGCATTAACAACGCTGTTCTTTTACAAAAATAACACTCTTCCATCATTTCATGTGCTAATGAGAACTTCATAGTCTTACTCAGGTAAACAAAAACAGTTCCTATATTTGCTAGCATAGTTCGTAATTTGTCACTTGTCTGTGCAAAAGTGGCCTGTTTTTTCCAAGTTTATTGCTATAATCTTTGAAATGGAAGGTTGAAGTAAGAATAGAAAAGCAAAATGGGAAAATCTGACACCATAATGTAAAAGCCTGCAAAATGAAAATTATCAGCTGTGTTACCAGTGCTGTCTAAGTCTGATTGCATTGGATCATAATGAAGCCTGCTGTTGCGATCAGAAAGCCCGAGCAGCAAGTGCACAAAGCTTCACACTATGGCAGCAAGCAACAATGGAGATGATGCACTGCATTCCTTCTATTATTGCCTGTTCACGCCACATATATACAGGTGTTGTTCTTTGCGCACATCCCATTCGTGGTAGATCCCACATTCAACGCAATGCCAACCGAGAGGTTGCAACAACATCCCCTCCTTTTATACAACAACCACACCAATGGCATGTTCTTTGTGTGAAGGCTGCACCTGGCACAACCTTCACATCCTGGTCACATCACCATTTTGTTGCGATCGGAAAGCCCGAGCAGCAAGTGCGCAAAGCTTCACAATGTGCAGCAAACAACAACCAAGACCACGCACCGCGATCACTCTGTTACTGCTTGTTCGCGACTTATATATATATATATGTGTTGTTCTTCGCGCGCATTCCGTTCATGGTGAACTGTGCATTCAGCGCAACACCAGCAGGGAGGTTGCAACAATAGTAAAACAGTGCAGTGGCAAAGCAAGTGCTTACCTGCGATTGCAAAACTAGTTGTTGTGTATGTTTGTTATACTTTAAAATGTAATCTTAGCGCTTTGATACCAAACTTCAGTTAACGTTTGGTATTGTGCCAATAAACATGTTCTTCTTTTTGCAAAGATTGCAGTACCATGATGCACAGTTCGAGAACTCATTATTGAGTGTCAGTCTTTACTTGTTATTGCTACCATGACATACACTGTATTTTATTCTATTTCTGTTGACTGCTATTGTATTCTGTGTGGCAGAGGAGTTGGTTTGTCTTGATCACTTATTGAACTTTGCATGCATTTGGCCATTATAGATTGCAGGGCGTTTCAGATGTCGGTGCTGGCAATAAAGCAGCTTGAAATACAAAACAAGGTGGTAAAGACCTTTATGGTAGCTGATGTATCTAAGTCTCAAATGTTAATATTTTCTTTAGAAAGACAGCAACTTTAAAGGTGAAGCGCACGTGCAAAACTTTTGCAATAGTGGAAAGTAAGTTAAGAAACTTCCATTACAGCTCATGGGAAATCCAAGTTAGATTCCTAGGAAATTTGCATTTTTTCTGGCACTGGCTATCTTGAAGGAGTAATGTCTTATATAACACAAAAACAAAAATCTTAGTCAATATCAAAAATTCCAAAAAAACGGTCATAAAAATTACTTTTCAGGATTTTTTTCTAATTCACATTTTAGTAAAAAACAATTAGTACTGCGAATTTCCTATGGAATATAGCTCATTTTTAATTGTATATTCTAGACAATTTAGTCACTACCTAACACAAAAACCACCACGCAATGTGCACTTTTATTATTAAGCAATCATTATCAATTCCTACTTTAAGTTTGTCACTATATGTCATTTTTGGGTAGACTATCGTTACAAAAAATGCAAGGTAAAGACCAACAATAAAATAAAATAACAAATAAATTCATACTTTCAAATTATTTGCTTGGACATTAGATCCAATGAAATTTAAAGCTGTAACCAGACAATATAATGTGTGTTAATCATCACCGCTTGTGTTGGTATTTATTAAGTTCATGTTACGTTTGTAGTATGTAAGTTTTGAAGCTTCAGTGAATGCATTTAGTTGAGTAAGACGTCATTTCAAGATTTAATTATTGCAGTTGGTATTGTCTGATATATTACCTACAGTCTTGAGGTTGTCTGTTTTCTCTGCCCTTGTTTCAGCCTTTCAACGTTTGACTTATTAGCATTGGTTGCAAATGTAAGGACTGACAATGCATAGTGTTGCGTGAAATTGATTTCCTTGTGGAGTGACATTACTTGAATACAGATATGTGCATTTTTGAATCTTGTGAAAAGATGAAAGCAGAGCCCAGTCAGCTGATTCCTCAAAAGTCTACAAAAAATCTTGAGCTTTTAATTGCAGACAATTATGTTTAAATAGTACTGTATATAGCAGGGCTGCCAAACTACAGCATATAGTTATTTTTACTTGTGTGTGTAACTCTTTCAGTTTGTGGAAATATTTGTGTAGTTAATTGCTATCTTAATGCTATCTTAACTGCTAATGCATTCAAGTATGTTACTCACAGAGTGACCATATGTACATACCACAAAGTGGCCCTAATCATCATGCTAGAACAAGGGTTACAAACTGAAATTGTTCCGAGGGCCCAATGAGGACTTATGAAGTAACACAAGGGCCACATTATGATGCTGACCCAATGGCGGTACCAGAACCTTACTAGAAATATCTTTTACATCTTAAATCCTGTGAAAGGTATCATGAGTTATAGGCAGATCATTTCTAGCTATCTCTATGTTTATGTGAAAGAAACTTGTTTACTTGTTAGACGAGCACCATGATTGAACTAAATAACGTAAATGTTAATTATTTGAAAATTCCTAAAAAACATTGCGGGTCACATATTTGAGAAACCTGTGCTAAAAAGATCATGTCTATGTATTCGTAATGATTACCTTTTTGTAAACATGATTGAGGATTCTGTTAACTATCACTTTAGATTGATATTGCTAAATCAGTCTAAAAGTAAAGCACACAGTTTTTAGCACAACATTTGCATTTAGTTCTTTTGTTCAAACCTTTATTCCATTTAATATAATTTCTTCACTGTTTGCCAATGATTAACATCACTCATTCAAGCAGAGGAGCCTACTAGTGTTTAGAGATGATGGAGTGAACAAATCTTCAATAAAAGACATATTTTGAACAACTTGGACATTATATCTGTCAAATTTTATATAGCTTACAGTCCAGATCGAGACTCAAATACGTATAACATAACAATAACTTTTTATTTGATAAAGCTGTGTTTTTCAAATTAAAACATTTTTGGCCTGATTTAGCTCTAAAACCTGCAGCTCTGATGTGAACCAAGTTTTCCACACTTGTTATAAAGCAGTGGTTCTCAACCTTTTCACTGAAGGGAATCATATCAGGACCTACAATTTTGTTAGAGAGACGCTCTAAAATATTTTAACTCAAATCAATTGACCATTTTCTTTTATAGCAGAACGAAGTATGCTACACGAAATATTAGGCTTTACTAAAAGACTGCTGAGGGCTGCACAAACTGACAAAAGGTGCTTGGGAGCTGCATGTGGCTCTCAGAACCAGGTTGATAAAAATCATGATTTTTTTTCAAATAAAAAAATCAGCTTTTTTTATTTAAATCAGATTTTTTTGATTTAATACATAGAGTGTGATAGTAATTTTTAATTTTAAAGAGTTTGTTTCAATATAACTTTTTTGTGTTTTGTTTCTTCTAGTACAGCAAAGTTCAGCTGAACTTCCATTCAAATTTATTTTGCACTTATGCATCACGCTTAAAGCAAATCAGTTCATAACTACCAGTGTACAAAACGAAATATTTCAGAATGACAAAACTCAAACTATCAGTTCATCAACTTCACTAACACTTATGACATGTTAAGAAGCTTGTGCAAAAACTACAAGCTTGCTAGCCTTTTTGGTGCGAAGTTTATTATTAAAATTGATTATTGTAACGTAGCTTTTAAATGTTGTTCTTTTTGCTACCCATGTTGCTCTTTCATAATGTTTGCCACCAGGTTTCAAATCAAGCAGATAAATTAGATCTTCTGGCGATTTTTTATTATTAGCTGACAAATTATCATGTTATCAATCATAGCAACTGTGAGGTCACATATTCTATGTCATTTACCTGCAAAAATGACATGTGGACTGAAATTACTAATCCTTGCAGACAGGGTTGCCAGATGACAATTTTAATAAAAAGCCAAACAGTGCTAGAAAGAGGCCAAACTGATTGTTTAAAGGTGAGAAAAAAGCCAAACTGTATTTGTGGTATTACCATGCTTTTGCCACAAAAAACATTTAAATCACAAGAATATCAAAAAAGTTATTTGAAATTAAGATTAAGTCTTGCTTGGCATTGTACTGGAGCTCATTATTGATGCTTCTCTGACTTTTCGTGGTTTGTGAGAATGCACACTTAAATAAAACAGTGCAATGGTTTATATACTGATCCATAGGCAGCTTTCTGCACCCATGTGAAAGTTATCTCCTATTCACTCCCGCACTTACGACCAGAAGCATTAAAGCCCTTCCACTTCTCAACGTTACTGTCGTATTTCTACCAAGGAAACACAGACCTGTTTGCAAGCATTGAGCTTGCTTACTTCCTATTAAAAAATACACACTACACAGTGCAGCGAGTGCACGTATTTCCATTACGGGATATTGCAGAGGCACAAAAAAGTTTGAATGAAAGTTTAGCTATTTCTAGTCAGGTTGATTTAAATCAGTGATAAAATAAAAAAAAAATGAAGCAAAAATCATATGCAGTTTTGAAGCTTTCTGTGATTTGTATGATACATTTAATTGGTATTCTAATCGGTTTCACTTATTATTGAGGAAGGCAGAGACACAAGCAATGAAAGCAATCACAGTTTTATCAATCACCGCAATTGTGAGTTCACAGATTTTTGTCAACCAGCTGCAAAAATGATATGTGGATTGAAATCACTAACATTGCCGACTCGGAAGTCAGAACTGTTAGAATACCACAAGTTTTTATGTATAAGCTGGCATAAAGCAGGCCTGTAGCCAAGTTCTGAGGGCAAAATAAACTGTTTGGGGCCCAAGATTTTTGTTTTTATTACGATATATGTTTAAAACAAACTTTGCTAGGCACAAAAAAAATTTAGGGACACTGCCCTTGAATGCCCCCATAACTATATGAACCTGACATAAAGTAAAAGTAGTATCTAAATTCCAGGAAAGATGTAGGCTGTTGCGTGTAGTTTCAGAAAATATTGTCAGTCAGACTCATAATAACACATATATTATAGGTTTATACCATTTTATGCATGTAAGTTATACTTTTGCAAAAGCTCTGAAATTTTAAAGCTACAAGCAGATAAATTTGATCTTCTGGCGATTTTTTATTATTAGCCGACGTTTCATTTAAATCAATCAACCCTGCTCAGAACAGTGGTTGAGAACCAAAGGTATATAGCAAGGATGGGTAAATATGCCACAAAGTTTTCAGTGGCCCGCAGAAACATTCAGGAAAATCTTTAAATCTGAAATATCCTCCAACTCACCACAGTGAATGTTAGTGCCAAGCTAACTTGAACGAAGACTTGCTTCAATTTGCATTAGAAATTACAGCCATCTGCTATATGCATTACGTAGCCTTCTGAAAGTGGCCCCTGAGCCAAATTAATTGCCCACCCATGGTATATAGTATCAAAAATCTAGCTTAGACCATGCTTTTTTTCCAATTTGGCCAACTTTGAATCTGACTTAAAGGAAATTTCAGTTCAACTATATTTCTAAAGAATTAACTATACAACGTGGAAGTAGTTACTGGAAGATATAAGAAAACTCAAACCTGAAACTCAAAGTTATATCGTATATACATATATATGATGTTAACAACAGCTGTTTTGACACACAATGACCTTTGCTAAAAGCTAGTGAATATGATGGCAAGTTAAAATATTTTCAGCCTCATTAGCACACACAGATGTGATGTGTTTTCACCACTGAATTTATTGCAACCATTGACAAAAAGTAACCAAGATGCATGCATTATATAGCAATCATAAAATGCTAATACCAATGACATAACAATCAATCTTTTATGAGAAGATTCGTGCCTAAAATTTAGTTAAATTTGACAGATTTGACATGTAGATATCATTTAAATAAAACAAGTAATTTCATTTCAAAAATATGTTTTCAACAAGTTGACACTTTTGTTACCACACCACATAGATTAACATGATTAAGGTCACCAAAATTACCACATGGTGTAGGTCATAGTCCCTGGACTAAAAGTTTTGATCTGGTTATCAGCCACAATCTTTTCTTTTATAAGTACTGTTGCATTCTCTGAGCTGGCACAGCATTGAATGCGCAATACACCACGAATGTGATATGCGCTAGGAATATCATCTATATATATATATGCATGTGACGCAGCGCCAGATTTAGATGGTCGGGTACCTGGGGCCCAAGTGTGGTGGGAGACCCCATGTGCGGTTACAAAATGTTTAGGTAGGGGATGATCAATGAAATCACTAGTATTTCCACATATCATCAATATTTGTGACATAGCCTGAACTTGTGAAATCACATTGGTTAACTCAACTGTAACAAAACTTTATGATGCAACATGATATTTAACAATAATTTGTGATTTATGAAACTGTTGCAAAACCAATCGCTAGAAGCATCGCATCTTCTTTTTTCAAATATTTGCTTGATAAAAGTTTTGAAATTTTTTGGAAAAAGTTTCTGGGCAATCCAACGTTTTCACCATCTCTAAAAGCCAGTCCTCACTCAGCAATAAATTTTACGACAGAAACCAAACATTGCAGGCAGAGGTAATTTCCAATATTGTTCGCATTCATTGACCTGACTGTTTAGTTCTTTATCAATTCTTCATAGTGATTAATTTCATCTGCAACTAAATATAATCGTGGCATCCAGTGGCATAACTGACGGAGAGGCAAGGGGGCAAGCTGAATGTAAAAACTGGCCCCCTTTAATTGACATTTTGATATTCAGTATTCTTTGATTTGTTGTTTTTTTTGCGTTCTTCAGGGTGTTTTCGCTTTTTATCTAGTATGGACATCCACGACATACAGAGATTCACTATCATTTTTTGACCCTTTTCTGAGTTTTGGCTAGTGGGCCCCCCTACGGTGACCAGCGGCCCCCGTCAGCTCAGCTTTGCCCCCATGGCTCAAACCTCCAGTTATGCCATTGGTGGCATCTAGATGTTCCATTGAATGCTCGACGCTCCAGGGTGGCCAAAAAGTCCTCCACTTATGACATCACTCACAAAAAATCTGCATCCCCCAACCAAAAAATTTTTTTTGAGTGCAAACTACAAGACTTGCATCGTCTTTTGATGGTTTGACCAGGTCCGTAACCCGTACAGGAGCGGAGATATTCCCGTGCAAAGCCACCTGCGAATCAGCTGTTTTTTTGCGAACCGCTTGAATTAACCCAGACATCAAAGTGTTAAAAATGACTTTTCATCACAATGTGAAAAAGAACCTGTTTCATAATTCAACTAATATTCCTGCTTTTTTCCGGTGTATTGGCTGGCCAGAGGGCCCAGAGATCGATATTGTTGCCTCCAATGATAGCATCAGCCATCTCATCTATGAGGGTTTTTCAATGATACATCCTTGACGTGCTTGTGCTACAGCACTGCTGGTTGAACTAGTTTATTTTCATCGTTACGTAGATCTAAGTCTGTCACAAAATATTCTTCAATTTTCTGTCCTCAACAAATGATGCTTTGGACTTCTCAATAGTCCGAACTTGCTCATTAAAGCAACCAGAAACAATTGCAAATATCTTAATATCTTAAACCAACTTCGCTCAGATAAATTCCAAAAAACGTTTCAGAACATCAATTGGCTTGTGAATGGAGATGAAGTATGAATGCGAAGCTGGGTACGTTTGAAACATCCTTGGCAAGCTAGGATAAAGTGATAACCACCTGATGATGCTGTGAGCAATAAAGTTTTCGAACTCAGTATCCACAAAGTCACAAGTCTTTACACTCTCTTTTGCGAACTTTGTACATGCAACCCCACGCAATTCACTTAGCTTCAAAATCATTTAGTTCTGTTCTGAAAAAGTGATGGTTCTAGCAAATTTCTTCATTTTTTAGTATTACTGATTAGCTATATAACTACTACAAAGTACCACACTAAGCTATGCACAATACACTGATCATCGTATCATGGTTCATCAACAAAGCTACAACAGAACCTATAATGTGAGAAGTCCGCGCTCTAATGCCAAAGTCATTGAGATATTGAAAAGATTTTCCACTGTTATGTAACGATTAATGTAAAATCATTCTCGCCTTTCAAGCTGAGAATTAACTCAATCAAAACACTTTTTTAGACAACCTTCAGGCCCTCCCATAAACTAAGCTACGCCACCAGTTCGTATCTCGTTGTAGTTGAGTAGGGATAGCTTACTGCATGTAAATACAATATATCACAGCCAGTGATGTAACCGACAGTGGACAGAGCAGCGAATTTCCCCCCTGGCAAGGTAATTAAAAAAACGGTCTCCCACTAACTTATATTTCGGTTGTAGCATTCTTGTGGTTTTCAGTACGTTGTTGTTTTCATGTGTTTTTCAGATTATTTTCCGGTGATTTGGGTTTTAGGTTAGCCATCCACATCCGGATTCACCATCATTTCTCAAGTTTTTTTCTGAGTTTTGGCTAGTGGACCTTGCACAGTAGCCAGTGGGCCCTTTTTCTAAGTTTACCACCGTAGCTCAAAACTTAGTTACGCCACTGATTATATCTATGTAAAATACAAAATGTAAAAAGGAAGATATTTTGATATTTTTGAATGTCTGCGGAGAAATTATTTCATTCCTCATGAAAAAAGTAAACATGCATTCCAAAAAGAGGACGTATGGTAGCCCTACTGGCCCTTAACCCAATGCTACTCACTTGCGACCTGTGCAAATCTAAATAAGGCAGACGCAAACTCTACCAGTAACGAATATAGACGTAAGCTAATGCATTCTACGTGGCTTGGCCTTGCATTCACTAGATTCAGATACCTGACCGACTTTCAAAAAAACAATAAGTGTAATAGTTGTTTCGTCACAATATCAAATAATATTCAAGTGAAATACTGCAGTCTCGACGGCCGATAATTTAATAGCGTCTTCAAACAAACTTTCCTCGCTAATAAGAATGACTAAGTGGCACGAACATGTCGTACATATGGCTAAACACATGAACATGGTGGGGAGCCCCTGTTTGGTAGGGAGCCCTGAGCTTGGGCCCCCCCTAAATCTGGTGCTGATGTGGCGTGATCCAACAATAATAAAGTGAGCACTGCATGTAATCTCTATTTTTGCTTGCTGTCACAGTGTGAAGCTTTGCATGCTAGGACCATCCAATCGCAACATATTGCATATGTAGACTGTGAAGAGAAAAATTCAGTGAATGGGAGAATCACGTTTCTGGTTGACTGCCAAATACGATTTTTCCAGGAAAACCACCTGGTAACACAAAATGTTACGGAAGTTATGATCTTTGCTTGGCAAACATAAATTGCATTTGAAGCTTTCATACAACTTTCACTTCCACTTTTTGTTAGTGTCCTGGTTCAATACTTTAAATGTAGAAAAATTATGTTTTAGCTTTTTTACTAATGACTTTCTTAGCACTGAATACAAGGGCTTGTGTTCCTTCTAATTAACCATGTTAGTTCCATCTGCACATATACATTTTTGTTACCACCTCGTAACTATGCACATGTTCTCGTAATTGTGTTTCTGGCTAGAGCCATGTTTCTTGTTTGCTTAAGTTCTACCCTGTTGCAATTGTCTAAACAACGGATTTAAGCAAACTACAAACAAATGTGAGTTTTTTAGAACAAGGAAACATTTCAATAATGTACCAGATTATTGAGGACTGGTCAGCGGCAACAGTGCCACCAGCGTAGGGATGTACCACCACCACAGGGGTTGATTTGATTTAGAAAGCAACTGTTTGTACCTCCAGCATAGGGAGTTGATTTCGAAAGCAACTGTTTGCATCACCAGTGTAGGGGTTGATTTAGAGCAGCAGTGGGAAACCTATTTACTATCATGGGCCACATAAATTGTAGATTATTGCTGGCGGGCCACAAATACCAATTGATTTTATCCTAAAATTCTACCTTCATCTTACTATGAGGGATGGAGGCTTCTTATGACATCCTACCTTAAGTACCTGCTTATAATGGAGCTTCCTTTTGATGCGATTTTGTAGTCTAAATTGGGAAAGAAAAATTCTGATGTGGGCTTTCTCAAATGTTCACACAGGTTCCCCACTCACTGATTTAGAAGGTGACTGTTTGTACCACTAGTGTAGGGAGTGGCTTTAAAAAGCGACTGCTCATACCATCTGCATAGGGATTGACTTAAACTGTCAGCAGTTTGTACCACCAGCATAGGGAGTTGATTTAGAATGCAACTGTTTGCACCACCAGCATAGGGATTGATTTAGAAAACAGCTGTTTGTACCACCAGCCTAGGGATTGAATTAAAAAAGTGGTAGTTTGTACCCAGTGGTGTGTGTATAAGGGAAGGCAAGCAATGCACTTGCCTCGAGCCCACTTGGTGTTATGCACAAAAATTTTCCTTATTTCTGGTGATAAACTTATTATCCACTCATATGGTGCACTGCAAAGCAGATCATAACTAAGTACTCCACTTTCAAAGGCCCCCATACAGAAACTGCAATGTGCAGGTAATTTGCTTTCACAGGGCCTTCCAACAACAACTGCAATTGAAGGTAATGCGCCTTCACCGTCCCCCAACAGCCACTGAAATGTGTAAGTAATCATGCAAGTACCTTGCATTTAAAGGGGGCCCCTAAGAGCAACTTTAATGTATAATTACCTTGCTTTCAAAGATGCCACCAACAGTATGCTTTTAAAGGGGCCCCAAAAAGCAATTGTAATGTGTAAGTACCTTGCTTTCAAAGGGGCCCCCAACAACCACTTTAATGTGTATGTGCCTTGCTTTCAGTGGCCAACAAACTATAATGTGGAAGTACTATGCTTTCAAAGGAGCCCAAACAGCAACTTTGTAGGGAATTTTTTATTATTGCTATTGCGCTGCAAAAACTGTTAATAAGTAAGGCTGCATTCATGCTCCTTATCAGGTATCCAAAATGGCATTTTTTGAGTATTATGAGAAGGCTACTCATTTTTTCTACAGATATTTCAGGTATTTTAGGTGGTCTGAATTTAGCCCATGCTTGAAGTCACAAATGATTTGAAGCTTAACTAATAAGTGGTTGGTTTAAGCAGGGCTTCAAAAAATGTAAATTTCCTGGGAAGCTTGAAGCGACTTTCAGAAAAGTGGTTTTAATTTGCTAGTGGTGCAGCATTTGAAGTGATTGTGGCGTCGTGTTTCAAACGTTGATTGTTACGGCCAGTTCAGTGGTGGCGAAATCGTATTTTAACCGATCCAACCTGTAGAACGATATTCAGACGGTGTTAAAAGTTTCTGTTGGGTGAGCGTTTTATGCATGCATTTTTTTAGGCGCGAGTGTTCAGTTACTGGAGTGAGCTTGTCAGTGGACTCTGATTTGGGCATGAGTACTGTATGAGCATTTTTGAATGGCACTACAATCTGGAATGGCATTCGGAATGCAATACCATTTCGATTGGTAACCCAGTAAGGCAACCATTTAATCAAAGCAGCCGTACAAACAAGTATTAACAATATGAATATATTCAAAAGCTTCCAGCTGATATTAGCGCCACCGTCCACTCTGCCATCTAACGCAATGAAGTCCGCTCACACAAACGCACGTAGTTTTAAGGACGTGTTGGCCTCAACGTCCTCTGAGTACATGTGTCATTATAGCAGCAACATTAAAACTAACAGCTTTCCGCCACCATTACAAGTCTACGACACGTGACCAGGTTCACCAAAAAAGGCAGACCTTGTCTCAAAAAAAGGCAAAATAAGCCATATAGCAGTCCTAAGACATGCAGGCTACACATACAGTAAGACATGCATAACCAAACAAAAATAGATATTAAAACTCGTCAGAAACATCGATAAAATGCAATTCAGATTTTTATAAGCAATTTATTTCCCTGTAAATACACTGTCGTACATTTGTTTCTTATTAAATACATCAAAAAATTTTAGGGCAACAATAAAATCTTTGCAATATTCTTTGCACTCTGCATAGTCCTAGACTGCCGACAAAAGATATGTGTAATGTACATGCAGCTTAGACAATGTTTAGCCAGAGCCAAATCTTCCAGACTGAAAAAAACAAAAAAGAAAAATTCAGATTTTGACTGGTATTTTTGATTTTCAAAAAAAGCTAAGTGCGTCAAAAAAGCCTGAAGTTCAAAATTTGGTTTCACAAAGCCCAAATTGGCAACCCTGCACACAACCAACGACTGTATGAGACCGCTATTGTTAGGCAGGGGTAACTGTTGCATCACAAGGCCAGGTATTGGACCACTGTGACTGAGCGAGGAAAATTCGTACAGTCCGTTTATAAGTTTTCTTGCAATTCCTAGCGTATTATTTCATTTTACTTGACTTGCAGCTGATTAATTTCCCGCGAGCATGTATGATTTCCTGGGAAGCTCCTTCCTGATTTCCACACTTTCTGCAGCCCTGGGTTTAAGGTAGACTTGCTAGATCAGGTTTTTAAGGTGTTTTAGGGACCCGATTCAGGTCCCTAGAATCAGAGAAATCGGGTTCCTACAAGTCCATACCAGGTACCTAACATTTTCCTTAAAAAAAACTGCGCTAGATGATGTTAAAGTTTTCTTGCCAGCTCTAAGCCAGTATAACTTGAACCGTTTTTTCTTAGCACAGATTTAATCAATTGTGAAGGCTACTTGCTAGAAATGTTTGTGGTAAGGTATATGGGGAATTATTTCCTACTTTTGCACATTTTTCAAACAACTAGTGTCAATGCAAGCTGAGGGCAGCCTTGACTTATCCAGCCTCAAAGCTTTCCAAAACATGTCTCAGGTTGAATCCTTTTGTATGCTATGTTCTTGTAATTAAAAGGATGAAATTTGAAACAAATTTAGTGTTTCAATTTTTCTTGGTTGTTGTTTATGGTTTCATGGATTCCCATAAAGACATGAATGTGAATAAATTCAGGATACCAACTACCAAGCATTTTTTCGAAGGGGGGAAGTATGAAACTTTCAAAGGGCGAAACTTTGTATAGTTTATTGATGGTGAATGCAGAGAAACGGTGCACAAAAATAATGAAGTAGTGATGCCAACTTGCTATTGCCTAACGTTTGCGTTGCCAGCCTTGTCTCCTCAACTTTCAGTGTTTATAAAATTGTGTAGCCTATCATGAACACCCTTTTGCATTTTCTCCATCAGCTATGTCAGTCATGCCATAATCTCAGGAACGTATACTTTGGTGGCCATATCTTCAGCTTGATCAAATGTGCTTATCACAGTTGGCTGAGTATGATGACATAATTGGAGGGCCCCCCTTTTTAGTCTTGCCTCATCCTCCCCAACCTTAAACCTACCACTGTTTGTACCAACAGCATATTGCTGGCAAATGCTATTACCCAAATAACACTATCCAGCCAGGTAAAGAAACAATTACAGTAATGTTACTAATTTAACAATTTAAATTGCTGGATGTGTGCATTGCTATTTTTGCTTTGCTGCAGTTACCACACTGAAAACAGCCAATGATGCATTTGGAAGCGCATAGTGATTGTGACGTCTAAATGTTTATGGCACAATCATGATGGGATTGTTGTCAGATGCTACAGAAATCAAATGTTTCTGGTGTTCTACCATATGAAAATGACTAAAAATTGAGTAAGCTGCAAAAGCCCTGTTTATTTTAATCCGCTTTCAACATATTTGTGCGATTCTACATTTTCCTTTCTATTTCATTCAGTAGGGTATAAAGACCTGGCATTTGGGGACAGTCAAATAGGGTAGTGCCAAAAAGGTCTTCACTTCTATACTAAAGGTTGTCTGCAACAATTGTTGGGTATCACACAAAAGTGGTCACCTTTTTATAATCCAAGACAGACCCATAGCCACTAGCCAAGTTTTGGGGTTTAGGTGAGCAAAATACATTTTTAAGGGCACAAGGTAAAGTTTTTGTTTTTATTATAAGTATAAAACAAATTTTTCAGGGCACACCAAAATTTGGGGAAGAACAAAAAAATTTAGGGGGCATTAGCCCCAAATGTCCCAACAGTTTGGGGATTGAATAGAATAGCAGCGATTTTCACCACCATTGTGGGGAATGAGTTTAAAAATGGATGTCTATACCAACAGCATGGGGATTAAGTAGAAAAATGTCTGTTTATACCACCAACATGAGGATTGAATTGAATAGCGGTTGTTTGTATGACCAGCAGAGATTTGTTTTTTAATTCAATAGTGGCGGGTGTACCACCAGTGTGGGGATTTGGTTTAAAGGTGTGTGTTTGTACTACCAATACACAGGGCTTGATTTTAAAAGTATATGTTTGTGCCATACAAATTTGATAAACACTGATATTGAAGTAAATGTTATTCAGAAAAGCAATAAGGTGCATCAACCGAATGAAAGAAGATTACTAAACCAGTTTAAATTGACTTCAGGAGAAGGGGATCCACCACTGTAAACCTTCCTTTAGACCAGCGTTTCTCAAAGTGGGTTCCACGCAACCCTAGGCAGTGATTATACAGAAAAGACATCACACCCACAATTGGACAAAAAGCTAACCAAATGCAAGCACCTTGCTTTAATGGACAAAAACAAACTGAAGGATCATCTGTGTTTTTTTATGTTAGCCATGGAAATCACAACAAGTGGTCCCAGCTTTTTCACACACTCACACTGGCAAAAAATAAAACTTTCTCACTGAATCAAAACCTTAACCTGACATGTTCCAACTATGGCGCTTTCATCATGTGTGGCAAAAATGTGATATGCATTCAACAGTACATTGGCCAAACACAAACAGCAAACAAATTTTCCATGCAATGGTTAGAACGAGCACTGAAATACATGCTGGAAACCAAATAATAAGGAATAGTGATTACAATGATAAAATGGCTTTATTAAAGCAAAGCGCCATGCGATGCATTGTTTCATGACACTCTTAAACAACACCACACCAGACGCTATAGCTCTCATCTGTTACCTTTCAAGAACAAGATAGTTTTTAACTACAGTGTATCTGCATGGCTGTGAACATAAATGGCGTAGCAAGCTTAACACACACATTAATATTCAAAAAGCATCATGATCTTTGCTCATGTAAAATAATTTTGGAAGTGGCTACAAAACCACCCGTGGATATTTCGAACCTTATTCGACTGTACTGCTTTGCATGACACGGTTCGAATCGAATAAAACGCTCAGTATATGACACAAGTGGCGTCATCCTCATAGCATAGCAGATGCGTTGTGGGTCTGCTGTGCTAATGGTTTTCGGTTAGGAACTCACCTTGGTTACTTTTGTTTTGGTCTGTAGTGACTGGTTGCACATTTGAATTCATGGGACCAGTTTTTCTTCACTTTTTTCAAAACTTTCCAAACTTCAGACTTAGGGGTTAGCGCTAAGGCTATGGTTTGTGTTTGGATTAGGTTTTAAGACAACGGTGCACAAGCTGCAGTCATACGGCTGCATGCAGCCTTCAATAACTAAATTTGTGGCCATCCACATGTAATTTAAAATACAAGATTTTGCAGTCGTGCTGGCATATATTGATGCAGAACAAACACAAGGCAAGAAAATCAATCGTCACGACGTGTAACAATCTTGAAATTTTGACATTTTATTATACTTTTAAGCACAAGTAAATGACATATACTAGATAAAACCTATTCCTTAATTAAATATATCTCATGAACATAACTTGAACTCATTGGTGGCTGTACTTTATATAAATAAAAGTAATGCGGCCAGCAATAGCAAAAGGTTGTACACCTCTGGTCTAGGGTTTACAATTTACATTTGGCAGTAGCTACAGTACAGACCATCGATGCATCTTCAAATTTGAAACCTTATCAGACCATCGCTTGCAATGTGACAGTAATGCATGACGAGAATGCAGTAGGCTTGGTAGAACGTACTAAACGTAAAAGGTAAACCTTAAAAGGGTCATTCCATGTCAAATCACCCAAAAAAAGACAATTCTAAACCATACCCTTTCAGAATTTAATGAAATTTGGCATACATGTTGGTTTCAGCCCCTAAACCTCAAATCTAAAATTTTTCAGTGATCGGATGATTGGTTGCCAAGATATGGGAGGTTTATTTTTTGAAAATTTTGACAAAATAAGGGGGGGCGCCCTACTTCAAAACCCCATATCTTTTGAACTAGTGGTCCAATCTGGAAAAGTAAGGTATCTTTGAAAAGGGGAAAAAACCAGGAATTCTAATCTGACATCATTTTTATGATTTGGGTAAATTTTGGGATAATGACCTTTTCTTGACCTATATTTTGAACTTAAGATTGACCCCGTGGATCAAATTATAAAATTCTGATCACCATCTGATATCATAGCTCTATTTGTTACCTACAACATATCAAAAGATGGAATACATAAAATTTTTCATTTTTGAGTAATAACAAATTAAAATTAGCATATGTAGACAGTTTTGGTTAATATCACGTAAATAAAATGCAAAGCATGTCTTCTAAATGGCATCATTTTACTATGTACAACCTCAATGCCAGGGTTAGGGTTAGTTTATTTTTAGGGCATCACAGAAGGTCAAATTAACCTGGCAAAACTACATTCCTATGGTGAAATGACAATGTTCAAAAGTTATGCACTCAATTCAATGTATGCTACCAACACAATATGACAATATGAGATGTGTATCTTAAGATATAAGGTTGTTCACATGTCAGTATCGATGAGTAAGTTAAGTTTTTACACTGATGTCAACCCCTGTAACCAGGAAAAAACATCCATCCCACTAAGCAGAATATTTCACTGGTAAGAGAGGAAGATATCAAAATGTTGGCATTGCAAAGCACAATTTAAGTACACCATATCCAAACCATTTGTTTCCATCATGAGAAAGAATTGCTTAAGTTTTCATTGCAAGAAAGAAATTGCAGTGATCCATTTAATATTCATCCAAACAAGCAAAAGACAAAATAATTATGGGTCCTTTATAGCTATGAGAAACTGAAAAATCCACCTCCAAATGTAATTCCTAGTGAAAAACACTGCAGCACATGTGCAATTAGACTGAATAAAGAAATGAAAGATATGCCAAGTGCTTCACAAACTGGAGGGTCTACTGAACCAAATGGTGGTGTACTAAAGCATGAAAAGGAAGAACTAATGGAAACAAGTTCACCCCAAAAGGATGTCAATGATGTTGATAATGTCACTATTAGTTTTTGAGAGGACATTTTCCTTGCAGAATTAAATGGAAGAAGTCGACGGGAAAATGGAAGCTTCTAAAACCAGTGCAGAAATTAAAATTTTGTATTGAGAAGACCTATGAAGTTGAATTGCAGTCATCTGACTCAGGTTTAGATGAGAACGACAAAGAAGATATGTCTGTTTCGTGCCATGTTAGAAGAACTGCAAGAAATAATCAAAAGATCCACTTTTTATACAGAACATGCTGCAATTTTAACCCCAATTCTCCTTCACCACAGAAAGAAAAATAAAGGAATTCAGTGCCTCGAACCATTAGTAAAAAAGAGCAGAGCATAAGGAAAAGGGCATTCTATAAAAGGGCACCAAGAACAAGGGCAAAGCAATGTCACCTGAGCTGAAGCAAAAACTTGTTGAATTCTATGAAAAAGATCGAATAATTCCTGGGAATAAAGGAAAAAAAAGCAAGCATGGTGAAAAAATCCTAGAGTACTCTCTTAGAATACCCTTTTCTTTGTTCAATGCTCGGCTTTTTTCACAAGGTGGTTTGAGACACCAAATTATTTCATTGTTCTTTCTATGGTGGTGAAAGGGGATTGGGTTAAAATTTGAACATGTTCTATACAAGAAGTGGATCTTTTTGCTTGCAGTTCTTCCAGCATGGCACAAAACAAACATAAATCTTTGTCATTCTCTTCTAATGCTGAGGCAGATGGCATCACTTCAACTTCATAGGTCTTCTCAATACAATATTTCAATTTCTGTGCCGCCTTTTTAGACCTCCATTTCATCGTTGACTTCTTTGTTGACAGAGCCAAATGCCCATGCTTGACTGACTGTTTCATGCAATATTGCTACGGTGTAATAACTTTTACTTTACAATGCCAACATTTTGATGTTTTCCTCTCTTACCAGTGAAACATTCTGCTTAGTGGGATGGATGTTTTTTTTCTAGTTACAGGGGTTGACATTAGTGTGAAAACGTAACTTACTCATCGATACTGACATGTGAACAACCTTACATAGCTTAAAATACACATTGTCATATGGTGTAGGTAGCATACATTGAATTGAGTACATAACTTTTGAACATTGTCATTTCACCATAGGAATATAGTTTTGCCATGTTAATTTGACCTTCTGTGATGCCCTAAAAACAAACTGTAACCCTAACCCTGGCATTGAGGTTGTGCATAGTAAAATGATGCCATTTAGAAGACATGCTTTGCATTTTATTTACGTGATATTAACCAAAACTGTCTACATGTGCTAATTTTAATTTGTTATTACTCAAAAATGAAAAATTTTATGTATTCCATCTTTTGATATGTTGTAGGTAACAAATAAGGCTATGATATTAGATGGTGATCAGAATTTTATAATTTGATCAACGGGGTCAATCTAAGTTCAAAATATAGGTCAAGAATAGGTCATCATCCCAAAATTTACCCAAATTATAAAAATGATGTCAGATTAGAATTCCTGGTTTTTTCCCCTTTTCAAAGATACCTTACTTTTCCAGATTGGACCACTAGTTCAAAAGATATGGGGTTTTGAAGTTGGGCGCCCCCCTTTATTTTGTTGAAAATTTCAAAAAATAAACCTCCCATATCTCGGCAACCGATCATCCAATCACTGAAAAATTTTAGATTTGAGGTTTAGGGGCTGAAACCAACATGTATGCCAAATTTCATTAAATTCTAAGAGGTAGGGTTTAGCCCATTGGGTGACTTGACATGGAATGACCCAAAAGCTAACCTGAACCATGGGTGTCTGAAGGATTATTTTCAGGGGGCCACTAGAGGGTCTTTCAAAAATTTTTGTAGGGGGGCCAGAAGTGGTGAAATATTGTTTTTTTCTCTTGGAAACAATAAAACAACGTTTTTTCGCTGAAATTAAATCCAGGGAGGCCAAGACCTCCACTGTCCTTCTTTTCGACATCCATGACCCTAACCTTAACCCTAATCGCAGCCCTAATCCCAATGCTGACCGAATGCTAACCTAACATTAACCCATAAAATAAATGTAACCCCTAAACCTAACCCATAAATTAACCCCTAAACCCAACTCCTAAACTTAACCCTTAAACCTAATCCCTAAATCTAACCCTCAAACTTAATCCAAAATCTAACCCCTAAACAAAACCCATAAATGCAACCCTTTAACCTAACTCGTTAACTAAACCTAACGCCTAAACCTAAGTTAGAACAGTTATGAAAAAGGAAGTGGCTACAGATACGCCTGTGGATCTTGAAATTTGAAAACTTATCATATGCCACTTGTGACATAACAGTAACGCACGATGAGAGTGCAGTAGGCTTGGTAAAAAGGAAGTAAACGTAAAAGATTAACCCTAAACCTCTAACCTTAACCCTAACCGTAGCCCTAACCTAACCATAATGATAATCCTAACCAAACCATAACCTAGTGTTAACCTTCAAACTAACCCATGAAGGTAAAACGTGAGCCTGAAAAAAAGTTTTAAAAAAAGTGAAGTCAGCAAGGTCGGTGAGAAACGAACCAAAAACCATCGGCATAGCAACTGTAATGCCTACACTACACTTATTACGCGACCCACCCTGTTTGAATGACAAACTCACCCTTTTATTTAAAGTGCGTCAGGCCAGTCATATCCGTAGTCACTTCCTTTGAATAAAGAAAAGATAAACTGGTCTAATGATTTGAAACTTGCAACCACTGCCATAAAAGCTAAAGTCCACAAAGTGAGAGTTGAACCAATACAGTTAAACCATAGGCACAGCAGACTTGAAACCTAAACATACCGTCACTTACACCAAAAGATCCATGCCGATCAAATGACAAACTGACCGCCTTATTCGAACCGCGTCATCATGTGAGGCAGTATCTGAATATGGTCAAAAGTGTGCAATAGGAAGATTGCAATTGAATCCTATTGAATAAGAAGATCCGTGAGCAGTTCAGTAGCTCAATTGAAACTTCCTTTAGACTTTAGTCTAAGTTTCTGCCAAGCTTACAGTACAGTACTGTAGCCTACTCTCATCATACGTTACTCTTACTGTCAGGTTACAGGAGCGGAGGTGGGAAGTCGAATAACTAAGATTTCAAACAAGATCCATGCACGGGTGGTTCTGTGGCCACTGCCAATAATTTTTTGCCCTGTTTGTTTTCATAACTTGCAAGGTTTACTCATACCGTTATTTTGGCAACTCCGCTTTGTCCATAATCATAATGTGATCTCACTTCTTACAAGAGAATAGAGATGAGCGGACGATTAACACTAATTGGTGGGCTGGGCGGACTGGAGGGCCGTGTTTCCAAATAAAAAACGTGAACTCTCGGAGGGCTGCGGTAGAGATCGGTGGTGTACAGTATCCGGATTTTGGAGTCCAATCCATTTATTAAGAATTTTTTTGGATTTGGATTGGATATCGTCTCCCATTCAACCGGATCAGGAGCCGGATCATCCAAATGATGTGATTTGTGGCCATACAAAAAACTTGCTATGAAATAATTGTTGTATTAGGAAAAATCACGATATTTCGAAATCATATTACCAACAATCTTCTTTTCTAGTTTCTCTCGGTGAAATGCAATGTTTCCTGCTGCTCGGGAGACTAACTTTCAGACTGAGAACATTTCGATTCTCAAACAACTTGTAGTTTAGATGTTTGGAACTGTGTGAAGATAAGTATAGTTCTATTGTTTTATTATGAAGAAGCTTGTCTTTCTTCAGATGAAATACGTCTCATTTTTTAAAAGTTTTATTAGTAGATCATAGTAAAATGCTGGTGTTCATTAGCCCAAGTCATTACCAAAATTTTTTTCAGCGTTGAATGAAGTACACCAGTGTCTGTCTTAACAGCGTAGCTCACTAATGTAACTCAAAGTGGCCTTAACCTAAGTAATAGTACTGTAATTAGCATGGTGAAAGCGTTTCATCATCTTGACCATGTTGTCGTAGGTTCAAATACACCTAAAGTTGTAATGGAAACTTGTGCAGTTTAAGATTTTAATAGAGTGGCAAGGTTGTTCATTCTAGGTCTAGCACTCAGTGGTGGAAGTTCAGTTAGAAAAGAGTTTCAAAAGAAACAGGGATTTTGGTGATCATGGTTTCATTGGACATACAATTACTTAGGCTATGGTACTCGCTTTGTCACTGCTAAATTAACGTAAAACAGCTGTTCCTGTTGTCATTGCATGGAATCCAGCAGGTTGGCCTACACAAATTTAGGCTAGTTGTAAGTATTCATTTGATTTAAACATCTCCATTAGAGCATGCACAGGCTATGAGATGAGAATTGCGTACGATTCGGGGCATTAACTAACAGGAAAGCAAGCAGCAGCAATAGAGATCCATCACTGACTTCACTCTGCTATGGGGCGCCGTTCGTAAAAATATTATATCTGACAGATTTAGCACAAAAACTGCTATCTCTGCGCATATTTAGCTATCTGTGTGCAGAGATAACCATCTCTGTGCACATTTAACTATCTCTACGCAGAGATAGCTATCTCCGCTTGCATTTAGCTATCTCTGCGCAGAAATAGTTATCTCTGCATGCATTTAGCTATCTCTGCGGAGAGATAGTTATCTCTGCACGCATTTAGCTATCTCTGCACATTTAGCTATATCTGCACATGGATAGCTATCTCTGTACGCATTTAGCTATCTCTGTGCGTATTCAGCTATCTCTGCGCAGAGATAGCTATCTCTGCTTGCATTTAGCTATATCTGAGCATAGATAGCTATCTCTGCACGTATTCATCTATCTCTGCATGCATTTAGCTATCTCTGCACATGTATAGCTAAATCTGCATGTATATATAGCGCTGAAGCGTGTCGGAGGCAAACATGGTATCCTGTCTGAAGAAAAACTTGGTGTTCTGTTTCAGTAATCCAGACAAAAGCTAGGCTACTGCAAGGCATGAATTCCCTGGCGTCATATAAAGGTAGGTGGTTTCAGGTCTAAATTATACTGGCTTGATAATAGCATTGTTTTGCGCAGACGATGTACTACAGCAAACTTGTGGTGGTGGTCTCAGTGTTAGTGCCATTTTTTGCTTAAAGTTTCAAAGAGGATCTCGTCAAGTCTGACCATTCCAATTGTTCTCACCAGGCACAGCTCACCGTCTCTCCGCACCTTCAGGTGCACAAAGAGAATGCTCTCACAAAAAGAGCGATTTGAAAGTGAAGTGCTCGCTTGGAGATGAGCACCATTTTGTAAAGAGAATAACACTGTCATAGAAAAAGTGCATCGATAAGAACTGCTCGGTTAGCCGTTCTTGCCCGAAGATAACGTTGGCACCACACATCACTTTAGTAGCATTATATGTGCAGGGATAGCTAAATGCTTGTAGAGATATCTATCTCTCCGCAGAGATAGCTAAATATGCGCAGAGATAGCTAAATGCGCACAGAGATAGCTATCTCTCCGCAGAGATAGCTAAATATGCCCAGAGATAGCTGTTTTTGTGCTAAATCTGTCAGATATAATATTTTTACGAACAGCGCCCCATACTCTACTACTAGGTTGCACTATCATTATATAGGGCTAAGTGAACTACGATATTTCGCTTGTGGTGACTATCACAGAGACTTGTTACTCATGGGCACCATCTAGCGATTACCATTTATTTA
>Ga0210059_1003029_pt1 | contig 26691 bp, 17 predicted proteins | sample Ectturendosymbi2_FD_188042 | JGI IMG/M metagenome (GOLD analysis project Ga0210059, IMG submission 188042) | Ecteinascidia turbinata endosymbiont from Florida, USA - Sample 2 (SPAdes) (version 2) | ecosystem: Host-associated > Tunicates > Ascidians > Unclassified | place: Key West, Florida... | reverse complement strand
AACGACATACTTTTTTGCAACAGTGCTCTGAGAAGAAGCACTGAAGTTTGGTCAGGTTTCATTTTTTATCTTACAGTGTTTTTCAAGACCATCTTTGGGTTTTCAAATGAACAACTGAATAAATTGCCACTAGCGATGAAACACATTCCATGAGTTTTTATTGGTTTTCAGACACACAGTGGAGGTTTGGGACGAAAACAGTGCCGGTTGGGAGGTTGCGCGGGGCGTGCTAGATGTCTGCGGGTGCTGAGCGGGAGCGGACAAAACGTTTCAACTTGCGCAGGATTCTAATGTATACCATATCAAGAAAACAATGAAAAAAATCACTATTTGCTCAATGCATTGCAATCACTGGAAGAATTTTTATAAAAAGGATATGCCTTAATCTCATAGAATGAATTAAAATCCAACAAATTAAAAGCAAAACATTTTATTTGACGGAGTTTGGTTTAATGTTTGTAAACTTGTTTGTTGTCAACACTATCTTTTGCGTATTTCAAATTCCTGTATTTCTAACATTTTCAATGAAAAACTAGATATTGGTACGGAGGAATACAATCAAGTGGTTGCCTGGGAATCACATGACCTCTGCACGCGCCTGTTGTCATGTTACTTTCCAAGCAACACAAGATGCAACGTTGTCGTTTCTAAATGCTTTTAAGCGTTTGAAATCTGCATGAATTTTCGTTGATATACAGCTAACAAACATTTCATATCAGGGGAAATCACAAAAGAAATCCAAAAGGTGAGACTCCGAAATTCATTTTTATGAAACGAACATTGAAAAAGATGTGATGTTTGATATGTTGCCTGCGTTCGACTGATTCGAATTAAGTTCATCTTTAGACACTGGGAAATAATACCAAAAAGGATTTCAAACTTTTCACCCATGTCTTGAATACGCATGAAAATCACTTTTATTTAAATACCTTCAGCGTAACTGTTGGTAGATTCGAATCTTTCATAAATCATAGAGAAGCATGCAAGGATTGTTTACGCGTTGATTCAAGTTTTATTTATTGTTCGTTTGCAAATTATGAGACACAAAGTCAAATGCAAAACTAGAAAAATCATAAAATCAACAAAATTTCACACACAAACATATGGCAACAAACATAAATTAAATTAAAATTGAAAACATTCAATGAAGTATGCGCTGTCAACCTGAAGTATAAGATAGGAAATTGCGACAATATGAATGAAACAATTGTTTCTATGACAGTTGTTTCGAATTATGATGCAATGGAAAAGATTCCAGAAGTTTTATAATATCGAAATTTGCCGATTTTTTAAGAACAATCTGGTAGCGAAATTATTTTGACAATATTAACGCAAAGATTACTTGGCATATATGCCATCGCCATGCGCATGAAGGAAAACAAAATTTTGTTTGATGGTTTAGTCAGTGTGAAAATACAGAATGCAGAATTGCAAATTATGAAGATCACAAATACTCCAATCAATGTTAGACGATCTTTGTACATACAACACAATGAGGTTGAAGATTCTTGAAACAGGTGGAACAGATGCGATATTGTCTGCATGCGGAAGTAACGGCGACTTCTGTTGTGTTCCATCGATAATGACAGATTGAATCCAGGTCATGAAGCTCCTGCCAGAATGTACTTCTTCCCCGATGAATCCCAACGAAACTTTTACTTCAGTTGATTTGAAAAACATCGCAATACACAACGCGCCTGTGTTTGAAATACGTCTTGTTCTTTTACTGTACATTTTGTTGGAATATCTTGAGAAGCTCGCTCATCAACCAGAGGGGCATTTAGTCCCTGTTTTTGGAACATTTCCTTCATCCAACAATAACAAGGACAAAATGCTTTCACTTTATTTTGCCTTTCACACCTCATTGTTTCAGCCTGACGTTTTTTCTGTTCGTTACTTATCAGGTGCATTTGGGTGCTAAAAATGTTTCGTGACAAACTTGTCAGTGATAGGAATCTGATGCCTTGTGTTTCAGCCTGACGCAAACGTGCATAAAATTAAAGCCTGATTACGTAACTTCTGGGCGTCTGTCTTTGCTGTCGGGATACTACAAAAACGAATTTCAGAACTGTAGAAACTTAAATTGTGAGTCAGTTTTTTAATATACCTGCACAAAGTACGATTTTAATTATCAAAGCACGTCCTCACACGTGATCAACAGTTTGAACAACAATTTTGAGAGCTTCAACGAGTATTGCAGACAGCATTTTTGATACGAGGGAGTGTCTGTGCAACATGAAATATGTGAAAGTGATGTGTGGAGCATCACTCTTGAAATCAAATTATATGTAAACTTCGGTAAGAGTAACACTGAAACTTGGCATGGACTGTGATGTCCTCCTTGCAGTTGATAGCACCTACAAAATCTAGATAACGTCGACTTTCAGCTGTAGCGATGGTAATTCTCTTTGCAGCTAAATACGTGCAGTGAAGGTGCAATTCAAACAAGATTACGATTGATATATTGCAACAAAAGTTCGCCATGGTTTGCTTGCTGTGATCGTAACCGCGGTTTGAGTCATTCGTCAGCCAAGATCTCCATGCTGTGCATTTACTTAAGGGGAAAAAGAGCAGAACTTTAACCATCAAATTGAGAACGGTTCTATTTTGATGGTGAGTATTAATAATGCAAAGTCAAAAATGTTCTCACAATAATTAGAATTCAGAAGATTTCTGACGAAACCCTGAAACGTTTCCGTCGGAACCCAAGGGTTCGATTCAACACAGGTCAGGAACCAAATGATTAGTGGAAACTCTCTGCACCTGTGGGAATGTGTTCTTCTCTGGTGACATTCCGAAACAAACCAACATTGACTGCTTGTTCAGCATTACTGATTACTTGATTGCAAAATATTAAAGATATTGTTTTCCCCCCTAAACGTCCTTCTCAAAAACAAATATCAAATCGGTCACACAACACTGTATGACATGGAAAAATATTTGAATTCGTTTCTGAAAATGTAGATAGAATTTCCACGTGACTCGGCAATGCCATCAACATGTGTTGGCAACACAGACAGACAAGGTAGGTGTTAACTGAGATACTGTTGGTGCAAACTGCGTTTTACAACAGACCACTCACTTTCTCGTTATCGAAATTTTGTCTGCATTCAAGGACAAAGAAAGCCACTATATTGTCTCTGAATCACCTTTTCGGTTGTAACTCCCCAAGGGTAGGAGCAACATTGAAACAGCGCCAGAACCATTCCCCACCTTGAAGGTTTAGCGGCGGGCCGTACCTTCCAATTTGATCACAAAATAAGTAAATAAAAGAAAATGGTACACAGAAAAGGTAGTATTTATTGTTCTTGTGCAAGAGCACTTCATCCAGCGAAAGCAATTCAGTGAGACAAATGTAACGTTACACGCTTTTCAACAAATTTCAGACATGAAGATTTTTCCTGAATGATTCTGCGGGGCACTGAAAACCTTGTCGTGGGCCACATGCGGCCCGCGAGCCTGTAGTTGGACCACACTGCCATAGAGATTGTAAACAGTGTATTTTGTATTGATTGGAGAATTACAACTTAAAAACGGCGTAAAAAATCCCTGTGTCCACTGAATGGATTGTCATGCTTAATTCATACAATATGTGGTTACTATTACTATAAAAAAGGAGTTTACGTGCAGGTTAAAAGATTGAAAGCTAGACGATATTCTCGAGGATGGTTACACGGTCCCGCATGAAAATGGATATATCCCAAAAACAAACCCACTAAAACCGCTAGAAGTCGCGGGAAATTAACCAAGAGAACTTCTGAACTACGCGAAAGAGCTATAATATTGAGCTATAATATTAAAGAAAATATTGCAATGCCATTTGTTCTTTAGAAAAATGCAGGAAAGGTTTTAATTTCTGCTGAAAATCTAAGGAAAATGTAGAACCGAAGTCGGAAACAACAAAAGGAAAATTTTTGAGGGGGCACTACACAAAAGAGGGACTTAATGTCACGCTTTACACCGAAACGACAAAATAGGTCACACTTGCATGAGGCCCTAAACACCAGGATGGCCTAGGCCCCCGCGCTCCCTAAATCCGTCCCTGCAAGCAACCAAAACAATTTTATGATCAGTAATGACCCTCCAGCATAGCATCATAAAATTAAATTTGAGTATCATATTTTTTCATAATTGCATGTCAAAAGCAATTGAAATGGACAATACAGTACATCGATATCTCCGGAAAATATGTGAAAAATAGGCATTTAAAATCGTCAAGCCCACTGATGTCAGAAAGATGCATATGCAAAATATTGGCATTTGATGCACTGCGGCTGCGGAATGTGAACGATGTGCACGCACATTTCAGTGTAATGCATTTTATTGAAAGATTAGTAAACAATCATGTTAACACATAAAACTGAGAATGCATATCCACTAAAACACTTATTCGGACCAGTCACTGTAAAAAACAAAAAAACATCAAAATATCACAGTTATGTTCAGAGATTTGACACAGCATGACCCTGCAGTACTTGGATAAGTGTGATGTTCTCTAGAAACACTGTTAGACAACACAATTTGAGAGTACTTCTTCAGCATTTTCGTTGGTTTGATTGCACAAAATATGAGATGCTATTATAAACCGAAAACCTCTTTCAAACAAACAAATATTAAATCGGTCAGGCAATTGTGTGACGGGAAAAGTTTGAAATCATTTCAGAAAATGTTGAAGGAATTTCCATGTGTTGAGTTAAAGCTATCAACACGTGTTGGCAATGACGGCAGAAAAGGAGATATTATTGCATCGAAACACAGACATTGCTGGAAAGGATACTAGACGGTGCTTATCATACGCTTCCTTGCCAAAACATGAAGTGAAATCTCAGGAGAAAAACCTTGTCACAGTTTTTCATTCTATTTGATTCATACAAAAAGTGATTTTAAGATTCAGTACTGAATCATAAGAAATAAAAGAAAAACAATTGAAAATGAGATAAATAGTCTACAATGCAATGTGCGATATGGGCTGAACTCAAGAAAATGATTGGCCCCTTTTCCTAGCGCAGGGTAGAAATGTGCAAAATTCAAGTGTAACATCGCGGATCGTCGTTTTTGTGAGTCCATCCCCATCAATGTGGAAGTAATAGATGCAAGACCTGGAATTTACAGGAGACGGCAATAAAGTAACAATCAGCAGTTTGCAATGCATCTATTGGAATGTTGCAGACCCATTGGGCTAGAACCTGAACATACAAATGTTTAAAACTGTTTTTGTTAGTGGTTTGATTATTTTCTGCTGTTTCGTCTTCGACTACATTCTAAGAAACGTTCAACATAATCTCCAGACATTGCTAGCCTTCCGAGCAGAAACACATGTCTTGCATCGTGTTTTATTGTTCTTAATATGAGTCATAAAGCGATAATTTTTCTGCAACGAATAAATCAATGAACATTCATGACGCAAATAGCACAAGGCCATGTGACTTCGTGAAATATTAACACTGGCCCGTGAGTGTCGGAAGCGGGAGCCATATACCAGTGGTTCCCAACCGGGGAGGAATTCCTCCCCAGGGAGGAATTTCAGGAGTTCAGGGGAGGAATTTCCACTCTATAGTTAAGTTACCTATTCATTGTACAGTAAGTGTCGTACTTCTTTTTTAAGTTGACGCTGGTCCTTTCAATTATTTATATCACTTTGTATTTTTAAATTATTTAGTGGACTATCACGCGTTTTTCTTGACAAACTTTAATGCCGTTATTTGACAACAAACAGTTCTTGTCCCACTTTTCAATCAAGTTATTGTCATCAATGGAGATCATTGTTTCAATTGTAATTAACGCTAGCCTACGAACTCGAACACTAAGCTACACCAAGACAGGTAAAGGACAGGCAAGAGAAATAATATATTGGTAGATAAAATATTCTTGCAGACTCGTGTGATAGGGGAGGAATGAAAAAAACAATTATGTAATAGGGAGGAATGAAAAGTTCCAAAATGAGCAAAGGGAGGAATGCGTCAAAAAAGGTTGGGAACCACTGTCATATACCCTAGATTTGAAATTTGACATTTTCCTATTAATTGTATGTAGAAAAACGGTTCTTTCTTTGTTTCGAGTTGGTAAAATGTAATTTTAACCCTGTTGGCCCTCCCTGTAAAAAACATTTGGTCACCCTCTGGAAACACACTATTTGCCTAATACTGGAAAAAATCCTTCAGACGCTCCTGCACCAGCCAGAACTTTGTTTTCGTCACCTCACAGTTCAAAATCAAATGGATGTCAGAACAAACGGTACGGCAATTCCAAGACAGTTTGACTGTTGACAGTCGGAAAATCCGTTATTCGCAGCGAAATTTATCAGAAGAGGGCATAATTTTCATAGGATAGTGTTTCAAAAGCTTATGCAAACCTGCAATGCACGTAGATTCGCGAGTAAAGTATGCGTCAGAAATCATTCGTCAAACGAACTTTCTTGACGTCACAAATGTTTCGCTGTGGTTGGAACAAATTGGAGCTTTCTATACATCAACTCGAAGATAGCGCATCATAGATTTTGTTGCATAATTGAATAATTTTAGGAACAAAGTTCAGACATATTGAACTGAATTACTGCATATAATTTAGACTATGCGTTACAATACTCACAACTACTTGAAAATTTATAACACTTTTTACAGTAAGCCAGTTGTGGGTGTGCCTGTCAATGGTTTGGGGCACCCTCTATATTACATAACACTGTCGCAAACGTTAGTGCAGTTAGTCCACAAATTCATCATTAATTAGGCCAGTAGTTTAGGCCTGTACCAAACTGCCCTAACGAACAAGTTATGCTGATTTAGATCTGAGCCCTCTATATGTTCAACAATGAGCTAAGTCAGTGTTTCTCAAAGCGGGCGAAATCGCCCCCCTTGGACGATTTTGATTGGCGAGGGGGCGAAAAAAACAAAGCTGGCGACAAGGCGGCGAACCAAGACAAAGGGGGCGAAAATGCTCCACCGCTAATCGATCACTGAGTTGACACGAGTAGCCTACTCTTATGACTTGTTTTTGGCTTGCTAATTTGAATTTACTAATTCGTGGTTTTCACGAGTGTGGCTCCGTATCTTTCTTTTTTTAAAGGCTACGGCTCCAGCTCCGGCTTCTGCTCGTTTTCACACATTTATATTTTAAATGTCTAGGTGTGCCTCAAGTTGAATGGAAAATGAATTAAATCAAGTACACAAAACTAAGAGAATATATATACCAACATATTTGAAGTTTTTTACAAGCAGCGCTCTCACCATAAAAAAAACAGCGAAAAAACAGCAATCACAAGTTTAGACGATTCAGAGAACAGTTACTAGCAGAAACGTAACTCCAGATAACGGTAATATAAAGAAATTCGGAAAAGGCAGTCGCTGGTTTTGCCGTCAATGCCTGAGGACCTTTTGTTATTTCTTACGACCAGAGTCAATAAAATGGCTGTTTGGAAAACTAAATTTGTGTCAGAACATTTAAACACAGACCAGTCCCAATCAACCACGTGTTTTGCACTCGTTGCATGTTTTGCATGTTGCAGTCGTGGCGATTCCAGATAACAGCGCTGCCCGGACAAACCATACAAAGAACGCAAAACACATAGTCGACTCCCATGTGTTCTTCCAAACACATTTGCATTAAAAAAGAAATTTACCTTTGACTTTTTTAAAAAAGCTGAAAATGTGTGATTTTGTAGATTTTGTACTCATAACAAGCAGTGATGGTTCGCAAAGTAAAGCATAATTTAACCTGCAACGCTTAGGAGAAAATAAGATTGGTTATCGTTCTGGAAACATATATATTTTTCCACAGATGAAAACTTTAAGAAAAGTCCAAATTTGTTTACATTGATGTTTATGCCCTCCTGATAATGCACTGCTATGCAAAGAAACGCTAATTCGCTACCGCTTAGCTGTAACTTTCGTTTTATGCGACTGCCTGTAAATGTAATGTTTCCTGGTGAAGTTTGCCAGTAATCTAGTAAACCTCCCCAGTAAGCCTAATGGTTTCTAATAAAAATTCCTACTTTAAAATGGCGTGCCGTGCGTTTCACGCTGAAATCTGCAATGGTATCACATCTTAAATAAAATTCTTTAAATTTACTACTTTGTGTTTGCTTTATCAGGGTTGGGGGTGAAAACAACATGTCGAGAATGAAACGGGACGAATGAACAAAAAAGTTTGAGAACCTCTAAGGTAAACTAAACATATAACTACATCCAAAGTAAAGTCAAACAATCCGTTGTTAATGTAATCGCAATGCATTCATGAAGCTTGATATATTTTACAAAACGTGCAAAATTTTCCGTGCTTCTGAACATTTTTTTACATCCAACTTTGCAAAATCATTTCCTGACGTTGAAGTTGTTTCATTTCAGATGTTAATCACCTGTTTACAATCAAGTTGGAGAACGAAGTGCCTGCGAAAACATCTCGATTCACACAGTTGGTTTGCACTTTTTTGTATCCACCAGCACTTATTGAGAAACAGTGAAGAAAACATTGTGCAAACTTTACACCGGCGCCTCTTTGTTTCAGTCAAGCGATTTCACGTGTTGCGACATAGCTTGATATCGTTGCTAACAATGCATGTGGAGAAATCTTTCGTTAGGAAATTTTCTCTATCTATTTTTTGTCGTTTTCAATGGGAAAAGAGCAAATTGAGATACCAATTTTGATTATGGTGTTGCAGTTATGTTAAAATGGAAGTGTCCTAGTTCAGCAAAATTTCTAGTAGACATTAATAAAAGAATAATATTTTGCGATTGAAAACAACTTCTCCAGGCAAACCAGAATTCTCCTTTCAAAGCTTTCGGAAATTTTCACTTTATTTTGGCACATGGCTGGCGAGCTATGCGTGGTCAATGAAAAAATTTGCAGCAGTCAAGCGTTTTTGAATCGACTTAACAATGCTGTCCAATGCTCCACCACACCAACGTCGTCCGATCATCAGTTGTGTTCCGACCAGCGAATGAGGCAGTACCAAACAGCATTGCATAACCATGTTCATCACACTCTGCACAAATGTGATTTCTTTCGTTTCAAGTGCACAAGCAGCAAAATCAGTTTTCAGCTTCCAACAACTACAGATAACGCCATTTCAATCGAATATGTAACGAAGCGTATGAAGAAGTTCCAGCTCATTTTACGATGTACTTTGGTAATGGAAGGTTTGGGAATCTGACCAAAAATGTTGTTTCATTCAAAAGTTTCATGCAAAACGTTTGTTGTCAGCATCGATTCCGTTTCACAGAGTTGCTTTCTATGAAAAACAATCAGATTTATGATAAGATCAGATGCTCACGGAATGATATCAAAGTAAGTTTCATTAGATTACAGGTAATTCAACTAAAAAAATGACAAACTTTAAGTCGTTCATAAATACAGATTGCGCACGTGAAAATATGCTTAAAGTCAAAAACATTTACGTCAGTAAGTCAAACGCATTTGCAGTTAAAGATTTATTTGTATATTTATTTATTTATTTATCAACAAACAGCCAACGATGCCAGGTCAAGACCTGAAGAGGGCATTGGCAACGCAATGTTTAAAAAAATAGGACGCACATACACACGCTTAAAAAACAATGCAAACGGAAAACATGGTGGATGGTGAGGTTATTTTAAGAGTGAGTACTTTGACAAAAACAAACACGTCTGCTTGAATAGTCATAAAGGCGGATTTTGGATAGTTCAGTGCAATTTAGTGTAATAAATTCAGAGTCAGAAAATATATTTTCTTCAACAAGAATCTTAGAAACATTTGTGATCAACATTTGGCGTGATGAATAGGTGGAAGAACATTTTTAAGAAACATGAGAACTTCAGTTTTCATAGCACCATATTGACAGATCTGGTTGAAATGGTTATCTATGTTCAAAGATTTAATTGTAATGGCCATCCATGTACACAGTTAAAGAACAAAGACAGTTAAAGATGCATGAATAGATTGTGGGAATTTTAATGTTGTGAAAGCCACGGGTGACAAATACTATAAAATTATAATTTGAATTTTCATACGGATTTGCAGCAGAAAGATTTAAGAGTTTCGCTGCACACCTCACCATGCCTGTGTGGCAATGTGAAGCAAAACCGAACAAGGTCGCATAAAATTAAAAATTACAAAACATTCTTGTGAATGAAATTGAATGAATAAATATTTCAGTTTTCTTTATTGCTGTTCGTTTTTAATGGATACAAATTCAATACATCAGTTCGTAGTAACGTATTTTATACAAAATGACCAGCGATTCCATAGGTTCAACTGGAATTACGTGTAACAAATTGCAAAATATTAAAAGCTGGTTTGATTTGATGTTTTTGAACAAACGGATATTGTTTTCGATTTATCTTCCAGATATCGCATTAGAAAATGTGAACAAGCGGTAAATATCCTGTGATAAAGAATTGAGCTCAATTCTTTATCTCTTCAACTGATTGTTGATATCGTCATAAGAAACAAAACGAAGCATTTGTATCTTTCAAGGAAAGAGTCAGCGATATTTTCTATTTGATGATCTATACAATGACATATTTGTGAAATGTAAAAAACAAAGTGGTATCATGAAACAGCTACCCACATGCATATAGTTCACAATAGATGATTGAAAGACTGCATGAAAGTTTCCCAAACATCTTTGTGAAATGATTTGTGAAAGATATGGATGAAATTGTTTCGATTTAACGTGCAAAAAGAATGTTATTTGTGCAGAAGCTCAACTTGAGCATTTTTGTTAAGCAATATGGCAAATGTAAGCGATTGTGCTCAAGTTCACAAGTCTTTTCACTTGGTGTCAGTCACATGAAGTGATCTTTGAAAACCTTGGTCAGCAGGAATCTGTCTTCCAACCAACTGATGTTTCTATCGGAAAACCAAAACCCGTGCCTGACTTTCTTTGCTTCGGAATAAACGACTGCCTTGAGGTAGAAGTTCCAGTTCCGAGCTCAGATCACGTCGCTGAAATTGTTGGCAAGAGGGGTTGCAAAATTTTGTTTTTAATGGATGCGACCAAAGCAAAAATTGTTACGCCTCGTCGTGATGAGCAACCTATCTTCAAAGTAAGCGGAGATCAGTTTGCAGTTGACGCAGCTTGCAAACTGATTGTTGAAGCCTCTGAACAATTTAGCAAAACTCAAGAAATGAGGCAATTCGAAACTGAAATGAATGCAATCGGTTCTGCGTTGCCAGGCAACACATTTTCATCAGATATTGTTATGAAAATGGAAATTCCTTATTGTCTTATCGACTTATTGATTGATTGGAAAAGGCAGAACGTACGAGCAATCAAAGGAACAAATGTGGAAATTGTTAGTCCGGAATGTTCTTCATTACCGCATTTAAGTGATAGGTTTACTTGAAAATGTGTTGAAAGCGAAATCTAGTATGGATTCACTGTTTCTGAAGCGAACAGGAAAAGTCGACGTCACTCATTTTGTCGATGACGTCAGACACACAAACAACACCAGCAGTGTCAACAGCTTCTTTGATGTTCATGTGAACTGGGAGACATGCATTCAGTGGGATGTGATGTGACGTCACAAATTGACATCGTATTCATATTTTGAAACCAACGTTTTGGCGAAGTTCGTTGATACAAAATGCATATTGTTCTACATGCACTCTCCTTATGATATTATAAATGAGTGCTCCAAATTAGGAAACCGGAAGAAAATACAATCAACGCTACTGTGCTACACAGCAGTTCATAACTGCAAAAATATCATGCTGCGCGTTCAAAGGCGGCAGTAAAACAATCTCATCACTACGTGAGAGCAATTTACAACTGCAAAATCACGCTGCGCTAAAGTCTGGAAGGCAAGCAGTCGAGCATAGAAGGTGTGCGGCTGGACTGATGACCTCACACCACGGTTTGGAAGATCGAATCGTGCGAAACTGCACAAGAATTGAGATTGCGCAAAAAGTACGCAAGAAAACTTTCGTTTTTGCAATGTATAGACGTCAAGCAAACTTTAAGATTTCCCTTTCCCCTGCTGAGACATTATCCAACGTATGAATGTTTCTATGTTAGCAGCTAACAGCTACTCGTTCAACAGTTCTGTCGGGCTACAGGAATTGGTAACGTAACCATGGATGATCAGATGTGGATTTTACACTTTTTGCTGTATCTCCTCTAGTTCCTGACCCTGGGATACGACAACCTGCTGTTCACACTCCAGTACTGAATAAACGTTTACATTTTGCCTACAACAACCAAAACGATTACCTCAAGGTAACGACCATCACATCAGAATAAAAACTCGACGAAGCGGTACTACAACCAAAGCGCAAGAATGCGGGCGCAACACGCGTGTCGGTAATCATTGAGCAAATGGAATTTAAAGTAGCAGCGTCACATTACTGCAACATTGTTCGCAAAAAGAGATGTTTTCTTGGTTTCGAGAAGGAAATACGAGATTTGACCACTTTTGACCCTCCTTGGAAAATTCTTTTTGGCTACCTCTGGAAAAATCCACTTTTGCTCGTCCCCCCTGGTGAAAATTATGTCGACGCCCATGGGCTTGACTATTTACCGTGACTTCATGCAGGCCTTTTTTATCAGACTTTGAGGGGAGGAGTAATATAAACCTCGAACTACTGGACCAGTGATGTTTGATAGTGTGCGGTCGAATGTCATCTCTGTCGTTTGTTCAAAGGACTTTAGACTGGGGTGGGGAAATGAGCTATGGCTGAAGAGGAGAGTGTATGTTGTTGGGGAAATTTCCCCTAAACTAAGTGTGGTAAAATGACCTGATATCAAGAAAAACACTGGGATATGTTAGCACATTGGATTTGATCCAAATTTTGAATAAGCATTTGGTTAGTTTGCCCAATCCACGACCACATTTCCCAGTTTCTTTAGCTACCAGTCTAAGATTTACAACACAAAAACTAAAAGGAGTTGCAACCTTTAATATAGTTAGAAATTTCAAACTACTTTCCAAACACGTTCAAAATTTAATTTTTAATCAAGAAATTGCCGACCCGCAGAAGGTACAACGCACAAGGTGACCAGAATGGCTTGGATCCCCCTCTGTCTCCTTGCTACGTCACTGTCCACACAACACTTTCACACATTGCATGTTGCACAGACACGCACTAGTATCAAAAATGCTGTCTCCAATACTCGCTAACGCTCTCGAAATTGTTATTCAAACTGATGATTACGTGTTAGCTTGAGTCTTAATCACAGCATTTTTGTGCAACTGTATCAAAAGGGACTCACACTTTGAATCCTCTACTGTCTTGAAGTTCATTTGTGTAGTAACCCGACAGCAGAGAGAGACCCCATGGAATTGCATAATCAGGCTTTAATTCTCTACAACAGTGCTTTTTAACCTTTAGAAAGATGGTTCGCACTTTTTTGTTCAACGAAAATTTCATTCACACAACCAACACTAGCATTGGCGTACTCTGAAATTTTTCATGGGGGAAGGGTTCATTCAGTGGCATATGGTGGTCATTTCCATTTCGTGTCCGTTGTTTCTGACGTTACAAGATGGCGTCATATTCATGTTTCCAAACCAACATTTTGGCGAAGTTTGTTGACATAATATGCACATTCTTCTACACGCACTCTCCTTATTTCATGTGTCATTGCACTGAATATAAACTATCAGCGTTCCAAGCTGGAAATCGGAAGACAATGCACTTAACACTACGAAACAGCAGTCCAAAAGTGCAAAATATCCGTTTGCGTGTTAAAAGAGAGGAGTGAAAGAAAAACAAACTCATCACTACGTCAGAGCAATTTACAACTGCCAAATCAGGTTGCGCTAATGTCTCGTCGAATACGAGCACTCGAGCATAGAAGATATGCGGCTGGATTGGCTTGCCCACACTCCGGTTTGCAAGATCGAATCTTGCTAAACTACATAATGAATTGATAATGCACATTAAGTACTCAAGAAAACTTTCATTTTTTGCTATGTATATAGAAGTCCAGGAAACTTCTTCAGTAGTTTTCCTTTTTCCCTGATGAGACATTATCAAATACCTGAATCATGAATGATTCTGTGTTAACTAATGCTGTTTTTGAGCTCGTGCAACAGTTCTATCATGCTACAGAAATTGGTAATGTAGCAAATGCGGTCAACGCATGTGCTGATCAGCAATAGAAGACAAAACAAAGACAATTGTTTGGATAAAACGACTTATCGCGGAACACAATTTTAAACATGCGTAGTGAATGAAAGGTTTGAAAAAAGTGGTGAGATGGTTTTTGTACCCAGACAATAACCCAGATCCCCACCAAAACCTAATTATTACGTTTTGGCGCATTTACAGCATACCTTGAAATTTGCATGCAAATTCATTCCGTGATATTTGCATAAAGTCGAAAAATTAGCAAGCAAAAGTATGCGAGAACAAATGATCTCCTTTGCGCAGGTAATAAAATTTTTGTAAGTTGTCAAACTCAAAGGGGGATTTGCTTTTAACCCCAACCCTCCCCTCCTTGCGTACGCCCTTGAACACTAGGGTTGCTGAAGTACAGCCGTCAAGTCGGATTGAATTCTATGAAACGATGTAGAATTTTTTTTACATAACCAAAATAACGAATACCTACTGCAAAATAGTAAGCACAAAAATGTGCCAAGAACATCATCATCATATATTTATTCGAAGTATGCAATTGTATTAAAGGCTTGGTGTAGCTCAGTACTTCTTGCAATTTTAGACTAGTTCAGCACAACATCTTGTCCAAACGCTCCTCACATTAGGCCATTTAGTGTCCCACTAACAGACAACCCCACTTCCCTGTCTTGATATCAATCAATTACAAGAGCACTAAACCCTTCTTCGGGCAAGTAGGGGGTTGGTTTTTGTACAAGAACTTCCAGCACTTGGATTTTGAGGTCTTTGCGAGGGCCATCGAGCGCTCTTACACAGAATTCAGCGTGTTTTATGTGGCTAATAAAAGCTTGATGCCATAGGTCGTTTTTTAGATTTGCGCCCCAATTTTCCGGTTGATGCTGTTCGCCGAAAACATTAAAAATCCATAGCTTTAATTGTGATTCTGTAACCTGCTGACTGGGGAAGTAAGCTTCAAAATTATCAATCAGACAGTGTATATGGGAGCCGGTAGTTTCGGTGATACTCTGCTCCAGATTCTGTTTCGTCCCACTTGCACGTGGACATGATTGAACATATGTAGGGTGTTCAAAGTCATCAGGTTGTTATTAAAGATTTCTTCATCGAAATTTGAATTACACGCTTGAACAATGTGATTGCGGAGGTCGCTTCGAATATGTCAATTCCACAACTTTAAATAGTGAATTTCAGCTGGTTAAATATGTCACCAGAATGACTAGTCAAGTAAGTTAAAACAAATGCGAAAGAAAAGAGCTTTATGATCTTCTTTTGAAAAATTCCACAAGAAATTTATATCGCAAATTCCACATTCTCTCCATTACTCTTTCATGAGAGATCCACCACACTTTAGAATAATAAAGAAGATGCCCATCGCTTCCCGTTTCTATTTTAAGGTCGTCAAACTCACGACTTTTCTTAGGACTGTTCAGTATTGCATTCACGATTTTGAGGACATGGGAAATGACATCAATTAGTTGCTAGTTTACTTCTTCACTGCCTAGTTTCCTGTCCCCAATGCTTCACGGTTTATGACACATAGGATGCTCACAACCAGGGCCGGATTTTAGGCGATCGTTTTCCAAACGGACCCCGTGCCAAAGGGGTGAAGCGAAGCGAATGCGCTTCAGGGGGAAGGTCCGAAATTATTTTAATGGTTATGACAAGCAGCAATAGAAATCATATGCCATGATCACTCTATACTGCTTAGGGCTTCCCGGCTCTATGTACTTTTCAGGTACTTTGTATTTTTACTTGTGTTGGTATCTTTCTGCCTTTATCTCCTTTATCGGGTGATCTCCCGCGTGCACGGCATCATGATTAGGTGATTTCCGCATGTGATCGTACGTGTCAGAGATGAGGGGACTGTCATATTTTGTGATCCAGATCCAGTCCTGAATTTCTAAAACTCACTCCAAGTCCAACCATAGTCCAAAAAGTTTAAGAAATTTAAAATCCAAGTCCAAATAAGGTCCAAAAAGTTAACTAAATACAGCTTTTAAATGGCAAAAATTACGTAAGACTTTTTCAATAACTCCATCCAAATCCGGTTCGGATCCTAAGCTTTGAAGTGATTTACAGTCCGGATCCAATCCTCAATCAATAAAATTTGTCACAGTCCGGATCGAGTCCAAACCAAGTCCAGTCCAATGCTCATCTCTGGCACGTGTACCATTACAGGGGTCTCGCGCTACGCCTTTCACTAGCCTACGCAAATTTACACTTTCTATTGAAGCTGCTTGTGTAGCGCCGGCGCGGGGTCCACAGTTTTTTAAGCGTGGGGGCCTGTTACCAATGTAATGTAAATCGTAGTGAACTGCGCGACATTTAACGCCCTTGATCATGATAATCCGTTCTTTAATCTTAGCATGTATATCTGTTTTTCGGTAATGTATAGCATTGTTTCTTCAATAGCAGCTAACTAAGGTCGATAAAACAGATAGCTCGTGGCTCTGAACACAGATTGAATAGCTGGTCTTGTGCAACTGGAAATGCAACAAAAATTGATATCAGCTCAGCCTTGCCTGGCAGTTGCACATCTTTTGTTTCCATCATACGTAACAATGGAACAAGGCGATAAAAAGTTTCGTAGTAGCTGCCTACATTTCTCTGTTGTGATGCTCAAACTATATCAAATATGAGCGCTGTGGTAATTTGTGGTACTTTGGCGTTCTTTTGTGACTTTGCGTCCCGCAGGACTGATGTGCCTTGCCGAGGACAACATGGGTTTTACTGTGATTGCAGATAAACGCCGTGCCATTTGTTCCTCGTTGTTACAAGTACCTGTAGTTAAGTAGCTGTGCAGATATTTGTCGCTTTGAATGCGCTTGGTTGGTGTGTGGCTTACATGTATCTTGTTTTGCAGGCGCTTATATTTACCTGCATTTTCAGTTAATTAAAGCCTTATTTACATGTGGTAGATCGATTTCATTACAAGCGCAATGTGTACCAACTTTTCGTTGTGCGCGGTACCATGTTTCACAAATAAAAACGTGGTCAAACAAAGAGAGGATTTCTAAAGATACGTTTACAACGACACAACAGTTTTTTCTCATTCGCACTCGTCCGCAGCGTGTTAGTCATCCGCACCGGCCGGTTTTCTCATCCGCACCAGTGTGTACCTTCGCACAAGTCGAAAAGCACTACTCTACAAGTTTGCACCAGGCTAAAACACAAAATATCATATTGCTATCAGTGACAAATGTGTCACGAGACATTTCCAGCACCCAGATACACCTGATAAGTAACGAACAAAGAAGATTTTGTTTCAACCAAAATACGTGAAAGGCAAAATAAAATGAGCGCGTTTTTTCCGTGCTGCTGTTTGATGAATGAAAGGTTCTAAAAACAGCAGCTAAATGCCAATCTGTTTGATGTTCGAACTTCTCAGAGTTTTCCTTCAAAATGTGCAATGAAACTATGTCTTGTTTCAAAATACGCACAATGTGTAATGTGGCATTTTCTACATCAACTAACCTTTGAAGGACAGGCAGTCTGAATGTTACAGCTCAAAAGTGAAAAATATCAAAACAACAACATTGTAACCGTTTCAATTTTTTAATACGACAGGGTTTCAGGAAATGTCATGATTTCATAAATGAAATAAATTTTCATTGAAACACGAAAAACTGATAGGATGGTGTATGTAGTTCTCTGCCTGGGTAAATGTCTAATTTTCACTGTCTTAGACGAGAACAAAAGCCTCGATTTTGGGTAGTTTGTAACAAATCTGTGTGTACACTAAATCAAAAAAACAATGAAGAAAATCAGTAGTTCTGCAATGCGTCGTCTTTATCAGAAGTACTGTATATTACTTATAGATCTATGACTCAGGCTCACAAAAAATGCGATTTAAAGTCCTACATGTAAAAAACAAAACATTCTCTTTGAAGGATTTTTTGTACGATTTTTCTGAACGTCGTTTTTGCCAACATTAGTTTTCAAGTGTTTCAAATTTCTCTATTCTTCACATTTTCAATCCAAGACTACAATTTGTTAGATAGAATACAATTATGCAGACGTCCCGGGAATCACCAGACCTCTGAACGCCCTGTTGTGATGATGCTTCCTGAGCAATACAACATCCAGCGTTATCTTTTCAAAATCTTTAAAGCGTCTGGGATTATACCTGCATTTTCATCGAATACATACGTTACAAACATTTTATGTCATAGACAATCACCAAGGAAATCCAAAAGGTAACACTACGAAACTCATATTATGTAAATGAACATTACAAGAAATGTGGTATTTTATACATTGCCTTGGTTCGACGCTAGAAAAAGATACTAAAAGGGATTTCAAAACTGAAGCACCCACTTTCCGCATGCATGAAAAATTAATTTTATCCATTGGAAAAATCCTTCCGACCCCCATGCACTGGATAGAACGTAATGATTTCATCACTTCACAATTCAAAATCATATGGATGCCAGATTAAACGGTAAGGCGATTTGAAGACAGTTCAACTGCTGAAAGTCCTTTATTCGCAGCGAAGCTTTTTGGAAAAATGGATAATTTTCGTGGAAAGTGTGCAAATGTTATGCAAACCTGCGATGCACATAGATTTGAGAGCAAATATTTCCTCAGAAATCATTCGTCAAACGCAATTTCTTAATGTCACAAATGTTTCGGTGCGGTTTGCACGATATCAGAGCATTGAAAACGAAGACAACGCTGCATAGATTTTATTGCATAGGTGCATTGTTTTCGGAATAAATTTTTAACAAGCTCCAACGTATTCTGACCCTTCGTCACAATGTGTACAACTACTTTGAAAAGCTAACATCTTTCCAGACCACGTGTTGGCGTGATTGTTGATGTTTAATGACACCACCAGTCATATTCACAAATGTCTGTGGCAAAGACTGATGCTGTTTGTCCAAACTCATCATGAATTATGACACCAGCCTAAGCTTATAGCAAGCTGCACTACTGCACAGGCTATAGGGCAATTTTCATCTTAGCCCTTTAAAACTATGTTTTCACTTCATTATAAACAAATAACTGCTTCGAAGGTGATGTCACAATTCATCCTGGAAATTCGAAAAGTTCACAAAACGTGCATAACTTGCAGAGCTTTTGAACAACACTTTTTACATTGATATATATTGACAAATTCTCTCATGACTTATTTGAAGTTGTTTCATGTCAGATGTCGATCAACCACTTACAATCAAATGAGAGAGCGATGAGCTAGCAAAAAATCTCGCCATTCGCACAGTTGGTTTGTACAGTTTCTGAATCAAGCAGCATTCATCGAACAACAATAAAGAAAACACAATCCAAACATCACAACGGTCTTCGCACCTTTTTGTTTCAGTCAGTCGATTTCAGGTGATGCGACATAGATTTGTTTCGTTGAGAGCTAGGCATGCTGAGAATTTTCTTGATAGAAAATTTCTCACAACCTACGTTTCGTCTTTTTGAAGGAGAAAAGAACAAAATGAGTCACCGTGGAGGATTCGATTGTTGTGTTGAATTAATGCCAAAAATGTATTCCATGTCACAAGGATTCTAATGTGCATTGGAATTAACGATATTTTGCGAGTAAAATTAACTTCACTGGCTGAACACCAGATTTCTACTTTTAAAATTGAATGAACGGAATGAAATTTTATTGTGATGCATCATTACAAAGGGAATTGTTTGGAAAAACGCCAAAACTGCATTTTACGAAAGGTTCCACAATCTTCCCACTTGCAAATGCAGCAGAAGAAAATTACGACAAAAGCTATTTGTACGCGAACGTGTTGTGACTTACTAATTTACAGGTTTTCGACTACCAGCATATTTCTGCATAGGCAGTCTGTATATGGACGGCGCAGGGTTTCTCAGTACCTCTGAGTGGAATTTTTTTTTTCGTCTGAACTTGAAACAGTTATTTGATGAAACTTATTTTGATATTATTCCGTGAGCATCTGACCTTATTCTTGTCTCCGAGAATTTTTCATAAAAAAACATCTCTGGGAAACGGAATCGGTACTGCCAACGAAAGATTTAAACTGAATGAAACGTGACGTTTTTGATCGGATTCCCGACTACTTCCATTACCAGACTGCATCGTGAAATGTCCTGAACTTGTTCATCGTCAAATTGTATATTCAATCGCGTTGACTTACCAGCGCTGTTGTTGTAGTCAGTTAAAAACTGCCTTTGCTTCCTGTCCACTTGATACGAGAATACGCCTTAACATTTGAGCAGAGTGTGATTAACATGTTTATGCAATACTGTCAAAAGATAAAAGATGTTCTCTTTGGATTCTCTGAATTTGTTGAATGATTTTGATCATTGCTTTCGTGATTTAATGTGGACAGAAATTTGCTAAAAACAACTTAAAGTCAAAATTTTTTTCTCATGAATGACAGTGAAGATGCATAATTTGCCAAAGCACAAAAAAACGCTTTCCTGTCAGTTTGTCGTGTTTCAGTGAAAACCACATTTCATTCATAACCTGTTTTCAATCACATCCGGATTAAAACATTGAAACTGTTTATATTGATGTTGTTTCGATGTTTTTTAAGTTTCACCTATGACATTCAGACTGCCTGTTCTTTCATGTCAAGCTGACGGGAAAATATCGCAATATACAAGGTGTGTGTCTTTGAAAGAGTCCTATTCTTTTGTTTTACATTTTGAAGGAAATCCTCAAGAAGCTCGCACATCAAACAGATTGGCTTTAGTCGCTGATTTTGGAACCTTTCGTTCATCAAACAGCAGCACGCTCAAAACGTGTTCACATTATTTTGGCTTTCACACCTCTGTGTTTCACCAGAATGTTCTTTGTTCGTTACTTATCAGGTGCATTGGGTGCTAGAAATGTCTCGTGACAAATCTCTCACTCATGTTTGTTACATTTTTCCGAAACCAAATCGTTTCTTGAAGATTGAACTCCAATCGTTTCAAACTGAGTATATAAGGAAGCTTTGGCAGATCAGGTTTTATGCATTTCGAAGTTGCAATCGCGTAAAGACAGGTCAAGGAAGGATTTTTTGAGAAATAGTGCAGGTACAGTAAACAGAAAAGTATATGATTTTGTGTGTGATCTCTATTTATCGTTAGATTGCTAAGTACATACAAGCATCGGTTTGCGAAAAATATGCGTTTTGGATGTGATAAATCTAGTGAAGCAAAAGATTTTTGCCGGTTTTCAGAATCTCAAGATTGCAAAAGCGATATTCATTTTTTTTCATTATGACCTTTCTTCCACTAACGAGTCATTCGCAGCACTGTTTTCAGTTGTTGATTGAGGTTAAAGTTTGGTAAGGCAAACGGGATATTCAGAAGGACAAAAATTAGGAAACGTTAAAACGGAAAATCACACAACTGTTCCAAATAGCGTTGTTGCTGGATTTGTTTAATGGTAGATCCGTTGAAAAGCTCAAGATGGCATGTGAAAGTGCTTGCAAGAAAGTTAAGACGCTGTGGTGACAGTTAACATGTACAGGGTTTTGGAAATTTGTTATTGTGAATGCCACATATGACAAATATTAAATTAACATATAAATTGCATGTTGTAATCGATTTGCAGCTGAAGGATTTTGAAACGGTTTACTGCTACTATCTTGCACTGAAAAATAATCCAGATCAAGGTGGAGGAAAATTTGAGGAGTTAATTTGCAATTTCATGAAATAAATCTCAAAAAAGAAAGTCATAACTCGTTTTGGAAATGAAGTTGATCAATATTTCAGTTTTCCTATTGCTGTTAATTCTTATTGGATATACATTCCATGCGTTGATGTGTAGTAATGTCTGTTATAGAAAATGAACAGCTATTTCATTAGTTTCACTGGATTTACGTTTTGTCACAAATAACAGAAATTGCATTCTGTCTATCTTTCCAGGCATCATATCACAAAATGTGAACAAGCGGTCAATATCTTTGAATAGTTTCCCCATTGAATTCAAATCTGCATCCTTTCAAATCATTTTTGATATATTTGCGAGAAACATGAACGAAAAGTATCTATCGTTTAAAGAAAATGTTGCAGTGTGTTTTGCTTGTGTGGGCGTTGTTCAGTGTTTTTCTCCTTTCAGTGTTCACTTGCACCTACTCTGCAATACGCCACAGTGTGTAACAAATTTTGTTCTTCTATAGTTATTCTTATATGTACCATGAGTTTGTGTCAAACACATAGGTAAAAAATTTAATGAATGTGCTGTTTCATGGAATGAAATATTTGCAAAGTAACTGATCAAAGTCGCAACATAATGTATCTTACTGCAAATACTTTAGAATTCAAACATTCAAATACTTTAGAAATGACATCAAACATTCACATCAGGCTTCCCACGCATTGTTGGTTTGTGGCAAATTAGAATGTATGTTTTTTCCGATTTTCCGTGAAGCAAATTGTTGTTTTTTGTGCAGAAATTCAACTTTGAACGAATTTAGAAAATAAATCGTGTTGCACACAAGTACAAAACCAAGATGAATAACGCAAGCGATTGTGTTCAAGTTCAAAGTCTTTTCACTTGCTATCAATCACAAGAACAGATCTTTGAAAACCTTGGTCAGCAGGAATCTGTTTTCCAACCAACTCATTCTTCTCTCGAACAACCAGAATCCGTTCCTTACATTCCTTGCTTCGGATTAAACGACTACGTTGAGGCAGAAGTTCCGGTTCCGAGCTCAGACCACGTCGCTGAAATTGTTGGCAAGAGGGGTTGCAAAATTTTGTTTTTAATGAACACGATCCAAGTAAAAATTGTTACACCTCGTCGTGACCAGCAACCTATCTTCAAAGTAAGCGGAGAACGATTTGCAGTTGAGGCAGTTTGCAAACTGATTGTTGAAGCCGCTGAACATTTTAGCAAAATCCAAGAAGTGAGACAATTCAAAACTGAGATTGGGGCAATCGGTGCTGCGTTGCCAGGCAACACATTTTCATCAAATATTGTTTTGATGAAACTGGCAGTGCCTCATCATCTTGTGGGATTACTGATTGGTTGGAAAGGGCAGAACATACAAGCAATAAAACTGAAAACAAATGTGGAAATTCTTAGTCCGAAACGTTTTTCAGCACCACTTTTTCAACTAATAGGTTCATTCGAAAACGTGTTGAAAGCGAAATCTAGTATTGATTTGCTGATATTCAAACATACAGGGAAAGTTTACGCCACTCATTTTGTTGATGATTTCAGCAACACAAACATTCCCAGCTGCGACAATGGCTTGGCTGATCATCGTGTGAGTCAGGAAGGTGGACTTACAATTTCTAAGATGGAGTTTGAACAAGTACATTGTCCTGTTCCATTGCTCAATTACTCTGACATTCCTTCGTCGTCTTCAGCAACACTTCCTGACGTCATGTGTTCAAGAGATGCCTCTGAACAGGATCAACCAAATTCACCTCCGGTTGAAAAGAAAATTATAAGATCCAGAATTTTCCCGCCGTTGACGTTGGTGGTAACAGTTAACCACAATTAAACTCCATCGAGTCCTGTCTCAACTGGATTTGCAGCAAAGACGAAAGGTAAGAGATTGGCAGTTTATGTCTTGGTTATAGAAATGCAGTAAACAACTCTTGCTAGTACGATATTTCGCAATCAAGGATTCTGTTTCTCTTTTTCATCAGATTGCAACAAATTGATAAAAAATTGCAAAATTGATAATTGGAAGCAAATTGCTTTTGTCATGCTTAAGTTTCATGGCTATGTTTCGTTTACAAATGTTCGAACCAATAATATCGTACAAACATTTTTGAGTAAAACATTGCAATTGTATATATCTACTTTTCTATGTTGTGATCTGTGACACTGTCGATTATTTTATAAATGTTACCACAAGAATTGTTTTTGGAAGAAACATATTGACGAGCATTGGAAAAGTAGAAAACTTGTAATGAAATTTCTGTTGCTCTTTTCACCACGTTTCACGTTATTTATGTTTCATTTCAAAACACGTTTTTTGCATTTTGCGGTTTTTCATCTGTAGAAACACTTTGTTTCTTTCGAAGGATGAATGCGTTTTTTGCGCCGTTGTGAATCTTTCACAGAAACAAAGGTATTTTGCTTTGCACATTATTGCAAAATCTGTCAACACTGCATTGCGTACATCACTTGAAACTTTTGCAGATAACAATCGCCTTATTAAGCGTGCAACCATCTGACAAATATTGTTGGGATTCATCGGGCGAGAAGAACATTCTGGCAGGATCTGATGACCTGGATTTAATGTCTTTATTGATAGAACACAGCAGACGTCGCCGTTACTTCCGCATGCAGACAATATCGCATCTGTTCTACCTGTTTCAAGAATCTTCAACCTCATTGTGCTGTATGTGCAAAGCACGTCTAACAGTGACTAGTGTATCTGTGAACTTCATAATTTGCAAATCTGTATTTGCACACTGACAAAAAAATCAAACAAAATTTTGTTTTCCTTCATGCGCATGGCGATGGAATATATGCCAAGTAAACTTTGCGTTAATATTGTCAAAATAATTTCGCTACCTGTTTGTTATTAAAAAATCGGCAAATTTCGTAATTCAAAATTTCTGGCATCTTTTCCATTACATCAGAATTCAAAGCAACTGTCATAGAAACAATTGTTCTATTCATATTGTGTTTCCTATCTCATATTTCAGGTTGACAGCGCATACTTCATTGAATGTTTTCAATTTTAATTCAATTTGTGTTTACTGCCAGATGTTTGTGTGTGAAGTTTTGTTGATTTTATGATTTTTCTAGTTTTGCATTTGACTTTGTGTCTCATAATTTGCAAACGAACAATAAATTAAATTTGAATCAACGCGTAAACAATCCTTGTATGTTTCTCTATAATTTGTAAAGAATTATAATCTACGAACAGTTACGGGGAAGGTATTTAATTGAAATTATTTTTTATGCGTATTGAAGACATGGGTGAAAATTTTGAAATTCTTTCAGGTATTATTTCCCAGTGTCTAAAGATGAACTTAATTCGAATCAGTCGAACGCAGGCAACATACGAAACGTCACATCTTTTGTAATGTTCGTTTCATAAAAATGAATTTCGGAGTCTCGCCTTTGGTATTTCTAATATGATTTCCCCTGATGTAAATTGTTTGTTAGCTGCATATTTACGAATATTAATGCAGAATTTCAAACGCTTAAAAGCATTTAGAAACGACAACGTTGCATCTTGTGTTGCTTGGCAAGTAACATGACAACAGGAGCGTGCAGAGGTCTTGTCATTTCCAGGCAACCACTTGATTGTATTCCTCCGTACCAATATCTAGTCTTTCATTGAAAATGTTAGAAGTACAGGAATTTGAAATACGCAAAAGCTAGTGTTGACATCAAACAAGTTTTCAAAGATTAAACCAAACTCCGTCAAATAAAATGTTTTGCTTTTAATTTGAATTCATTCTATGAAACTAAGGCATATATCTATATACAAATTCTTCTGGTGATTGCAATGCATTGAGCAAATACTGATTTTTTCATTGATTTCTTGATTTAGTATACACTAGAATCCTGCGCAAGTTGAAATTTTTTGTCCGCTCCCGCTCCGCACCCGCAGACATCTAGCCCGTCCCGCACAACCTCCCAACCAGCACTATTTTCGTCCCAAACCTCCACTGTGTGTCTGAAAACCAATAAAAACTCATGGAATGTGTTTCATCGCTAGTGGCAATTTATTCAGTAGTTCATTTGAAAACCCAACGATGGTCTTGAAAAACACCGGAAGAAAAAAATGAAACCTGGCCAAACTTCAGCGCTTTCTTCTCAGAGCACTGTTGCAAAAAAGTATGTCGTTCAATGAGAAACTCTTGTAAATTTGCTCTTCCTCAGTTCACGGCATGATCCATCGACTCTAAACACTCGTTCATCAGCAGTGCTGGGTGCCATCACGCAGAACGCATTTCCTGCAAGATCACTGAGATCTGGAAACTATAATATGTGGTCTGGCCACCACTGGAGAATGTGTCTATGCACAAGCTACGTCAAACCAGCTGCAGGCATGCGGCCCAGTAAGCATTTCCTTATTGTGTATGTACAATAAATTATTTTCGTATTCTCAATTTCGACATTTACGATCCAATCGCCTTTAGTGCCTGTTTATCATGTAATGCGCACTGGTAGATTACCATGTGTCCTATGTCACCTCCGTGGAATACAAATTTCTAATTTTCTGATTTCTACTGTAGTATTCCTCAGTAGAAAATTGATTTCTGCAGTTAGTATCCTTGTTCTCGCATTGCCACTAAATTTGCCTATGGCATCACAGTTTTGGAGTAAATAAAACTACCATGCAGTCGTTACCATTGCAGCTAGTATTCATATGTTCTCAGCAGCTTCAAATCAATATTTGGTTTGCTGAGATGAAAGTAAACCATTCAATCTGCGGTCCTCACGGAAGTTAGTGACACAATTTTTGACCCAGTAAGACATATCGGTTGCCATAGCTGCTCTACACGTTTGCACCTCAGCTCTCTGTGGCATTAATTTTTTTGCCCATGTCACTTTCACATACATTGAGTCAAGACTCACTAACCCGCACAAAGGATTTCTTATCCGGCGCACGCCCCGCAAATGCGGGAATCTGCAACCAGCGCGGGTGAACCCGCTCCACGCATGGCTCTAGTTTTCACATAGATTTGTTACAAACAACCTAAATTGACGTTTTTGTTCTCGTGCATGATAGTGAAAATGCGAAT
>Ga0210059_1003027_pt1 | contig 26696 bp, 14 predicted proteins | sample Ectturendosymbi2_FD_188042 | JGI IMG/M metagenome (GOLD analysis project Ga0210059, IMG submission 188042) | Ecteinascidia turbinata endosymbiont from Florida, USA - Sample 2 (SPAdes) (version 2) | ecosystem: Host-associated > Tunicates > Ascidians > Unclassified | place: Key West, Florida... | reverse complement strand
CTTTTGTTCGCGCGAAGACGCAATGCTTTCATGCATGGCTCGCTTGCAAGAAATGACGTATCGCTGCACGTTTGCAATGTGGAATATATGCCTGTAAATAAAAGTTTGAAGATTGCGAAGCATTAGCAAAAAACTATTCACTCATTCATTTCCATGCCCGCTTTTTTCCCGGGAGAATCGCGGGATCAGCAGCCCTAGGAGTACTCGAAAAACCTCACGGTCAAAAGCAATATCAGATAGTTCTGTTGGCTCCACATCAATACGGGACCAAGCAAGGTCGAAGATGTAATCACGCCACCTGGTCCTTGGTCGACCTCTGTGCCGCTTACTCTTTGGTGCAGCCAGCAGAACTAGCCTCGCCATTCTTTCCTGGGACATTCTGGTCACATGGTCGAACCATCGCAGCTGAGATCTTCCGATTCGGAGGAGTGGCTCGACATTCAGGGCCTTACGAATTTCACAACTGCGCACTTGGTCGTGAAGTGTCACGCCGCGTACTCTTATCTAAACCCCACCTCTCCCACTTTTACATGAAATACCACTCTCTCTGTCATTACCAAAAATTGAAATAGATGAGGATCGGAACAAAGACCGATTTAAAAACTGACAGCTTTGCGGTGCTTGAAAGCTCCCGTTTTGTGATCACAGATCGATAAAGCTCATGCAGAACTGTGTTTGCTTTAACAATCCGCGTTTCATCTCTTTGTTCCAACTTCTGTCACTCGTGAATACCACCCAAAGTGCTTGAACTGAACTACCTGCTGCACTGTATTGCCATTAACTTGAAGAGCGCACAGACTTGCTTTTTTGAGAAACATAATACCTCAATGGTTTTAGTGCTGCTTTTCTTTCCCGCTTGGAGGCATGCAGCTGAAAATCGATCAAGTGGATGTCGTAGACCCTGTGGAGAGGATACAAGCTGTACCAAATCGTCTGCAAAAGCAAACGGTTGATCCTGCAGCTTACAACAATGACACCCTCGTCGACTCGGCTGTGGCTGACTTTCCAATTCATATAGACCAGGGTCTCCAACTTTTTTGCCAGAGGGCAACGCAAGCTACTTCACAACAGTTCGAGGGCCGAACATCTTTCTTTGCGTGATTGTTTCGCATATGTTACATTCTGCCATATTAACGAAATGTTTTGTAAATACATTATGTTTTCATTATTGACAAAATGCCTTTGCGGGCGGGATGGAATGGCTTTGCGGGCCGGATTTGACCCGCGGGCCGCAGTTTGGAATACTCTGATATAGACTATGAAGAAGAGTGGTGACAGCAAACACCTTCACCTGAGTCCAACATCCTCGGTGACTCCGTCGACACGGACACAAACTTCTGAGCAGGAATACAGTGACTTGACAGTCAGTAACAGACGGCCGTCAACACCGTACGCCCGCAACACTAATCAAAGCTTTTCACAAGGAACCAGGCCATATATTTTCTCCAGGTCCCCAAAATGTAAGTCTTTGGAATACTTCCAAGATTTTTCGAAAATTTACTGGAGAGTGAAAATTTGGTCTGGGGTGTGCTACCGCCAGGACGGAAACCATAGTGGTTATGCTCTGACTTTGGTTCAATTATTTCGTGGCATCTCTTTTCAAAGCACTTGGCATACACTTTGCAAGGGAGGCCAAGGGGAGAGATACCCTAGCAGTTGGTAAATTCACTACTGTCTCTCTTCGTGTGTATGGGTATAATTACCCCAGTTTGCCAATCTTTTCGTGCCCTTCCACAACAACAACAGCATTTGGTACACAAGAGTAGCCAAAGAACTCCTTGATTCCTTTGAGCATCTCATGTCGTATTTCATCAGCCTTCAATACTAAGAAGACTTCGGTTGCAGTCAGGGGGGGGGGGGGCGATCTCCCCTCCTAAAACCTACGAAAGTAGCTTTACTCATCATGATTTTGTACAACTCGGAAAAAATCATTCGCTATTCAAGGCCATTTTATCGTCCATTGTTTTGTCACAGGAGTGTTGAGAAGTATACTTAATCTCTCTTACAGCAGTGAACCCGTAATGAGTCTTGCCTACCAAATATTTCTGAAATCGTCCTTTAACCTTACAGGCTGGATCCGCCCCCGGTTGCAGTCATGGCAGTGACAGCTGGGAAAACTTCGTCTGCATCGATGGTATTTTCTTCCCTCAAGGCTCAAGTGTACCTCTTGGATGTCCGAAGAATTATTGTTGACTGGATTCTAATGATCTTTGAAATACTTTTCCCATAAGACACCACTCACTTACCATAAGACCAGTAAGGCACCAACTTGGTCATTTATGGATCTAGCAATTATGAATATTTTCGGTGGAGACGCCGTTTTTTTGCCAGAATACCATGTTGGCTTGCCAGTAATTGAAATCTAGCTTATGCCCGAAATTCTCCCAAGATTGCATTTTGAACTTTCGCACCTCAGCGAACCGCGAATGTAAAGAAGAGTCGGCTTTGTTGTTAAGCCATGCCTTGTAGGCTACTTTCTTTGCTCGAATAGCCTCTTTCACCTCTTAGTTCCACCAGGAGTTTACTTTTTCCCATTATTCGATTATTCGCCACTATCCAAGTCGTTTGTGTCCGCACACCCGAGCAGCAAATGAAGCTGCAGCTGCTTTGAACAGTTGTTACTCAACCTCCGCGTCCGCTGTGCATTTCGGATGGCTCGCTGCACAAGGGCGATACGCTCTGGGCAAAGGTCTTTCTTACATCTTTGTCCGCCAGGGCTTACAACTTTATTAGGTAGGACCTCCTGGTGCAGCACGTTCGTGTATATCCTGTTGTTTTTAGAGGACGTAACTTACAGACCACTAGATGGTGATCGATCCACAGTTCTTCAACCCTTTTGATACGAACGTCCAACATTGAATATAATCAATATGTGACCGCTGACCGAACGAATCTCTGAACCAGATGTACTTGTGCACATCTGTGTTCTGGAAGAAAGTGTTCATGATGCATAATGCGTTGATACAGCACGGTTGCAGAATGTTCAGTTCAGTCTGTTTCTGCAACCCGACCAAGCACAGAATACTTTATCAAGAATGCAGGGACAGGAAGCGACGGCCGTAGCTGTCGTTAAGTTAAGTCACTGCCCACCCGCAGAAAGAGTCTTCTGTTGTCATTTACGACAACATCCTCGTGTTGACCAATCACACCCTTACGTATCCCTGCAGCATTCCCAACGTGTGCATTAATGTCATCCAAGATGATGGTCGATTCATCAGGTTTAAGCCTTCTCACGGCATCCCTAATTTTTCCACGAATTCCGGGTACAGTGCACTTGAGTTTTGGGAGTATACCTGTATCAAGCACAGGGAGTGGTCCAACAATTTCAACCTTAACACGTATACGCTCTTCCTCCTAGTTGGATCCATTCATCAACACAACTTGCCAGCTGAGGCTTACAAGTATCCCCACCCTAGCCTGGGCAAACTTTGCTGGCTCAACGCCGGAGTAGAAGAGTTTCCACCCATCGTCCAGCTCAACAGCGTTAGAGCCACAACGCCAAGTCGAAGATATGCCAACAACATCCAGGGAATATCGTTTAGCTTACTCAACCACTCCATGCTCTTTCACTGTGATTAAAATCATTTTCGTTTCCAATCACTAGCTTATGGAAAAATTGCCGTTAAGCGTGGATTTCAAGTCTCCCAGAGTGCTGTCACCCCCCTAGACGTGTAGCGGGCGCAACGTTGGGCCTCCACTTGTGGATAGGTGGTCGGGATACTGTCGCGAATCTTTCGAACTGGACCCTCTACCTAAAGTCCCAGCACTTGGTCACGCGGGCGACGACCGACGCGCCATGGTTGTGGTTAATTGTGCACATTTCGTGTTAGTGACTGTCCCAATTACACCGTTCGACACACCAGTTGCGCCATTTACACAACAACTGTTGCTATATCAGAGGTAAAGCGGGACGGTGTTGTAGCGGGAGCAATTGTGTTAGAGAGGCTTTACATTGCATCTACTGCAAGGGCAATCATAAGGCAGTTACTACACCTGAAAAGGAGGGGCCATGGATTGCACTATCACTTTTCTCAACGGCACAAGGTGGACGATTTTTTCGGCCCCTTTTCTGTCATAAACCCCCTAACATGAAAGAGCTTTATATGTTTAATGAACAAGGTTTATTCAAAAAATTGATTGAGAAGCATGACGTTTGTGGATTTTACAAACGCTTTAGTAAGTTATTAAGCTTTTTTCATCAAAATTATAGTGGAGAATTTGAGGGTATAAGAAGGTTGTGTAAAGAATAAGATACTTGTGATCGTCCATCGTCCATATCCTTTGGCTCTACACAAACAACCTTCCGGTTTTAACTTCATGTATCGTGTCCAGTCTGTACTGCTCCTGGTGCTATTTTGAGGAATTCTGCCTCGCTGTGCAGTCTTGTTCAACTGCGTTTGACAATATTTAAACAAGCAAAACACCTTTGTTATTGATGTGAATGCCATTTGTATGCCTGAGAAGATATGCGTATGAAAAGTAAAATTTCCAGTTTTTACTCACACGGCTAAAACCAAAGTTCGCTTGAAGAAAAATCTGTTACTAGATCACATACGGATAACAAAATTCATGGAAGACTTTGTGTTTTAGAACTTTCTGATATAATACAAAACTACTTGAGTGATGTTGAAATGTATCGAATTGATTTCACCCTGCGGTTCACTCATTGTTAAACCAGTATCTTGAAAATTTCTTGAGTAGCTGTGCACGTTACCTCACCTTGTTGATAGTTTTGGGCGAATATTTCCATTTCTCCTGGCTCTGTACCCCGACTAAACTACAGGTCTTTGCTGTAAAAAAGTACCTTAAAAGTATTGTTCGTCGCCCGTGCCATGGTTTTTCTAAGGCATCCATGCAACCAGAACAGTCGTCAGAAAGTCGTCAATAGGGGGGGCTTTACGTTTGTGCGGGGGGGCTTTACGTTCGTGCAGGGTGGACTTGACATTCAAATTTACCAAACATTCCACTAATTTATAGTGTTTCATATTACGGTTTTGGGGGTATTGGAATTTGTTTGGGGGGGGCTAAGCCCACCAAAGTCCCCCCGTGGCGACGGGACTGCATACAACCTGTCTTGCCAAACGTTTTCTGGGGAATTGGTAGGTGTCCCAACATCGTAGCAGTTTACCGCGATTCGAAGAAACTAAAGCCCTATTTGTGATTCAATGGAAACTACTGGGATTATCGCATTTAAGCGGAAAATCTAGACCTGGAGACGGTAAATTACAGGGAGTCAAAGAATTCCGTTGCTTTGTCAGTTATTTACTGAGTTAGCAAGAAAGTGTAAAGAAAAAAGGAAGTCATTGACTTTTTTCCGCACCCTGGTATTCACCAATACACGTCAGACTTACTTTAACCCCACTGCGTTTTGTTCTTCACTATTTCCCCCGCATACAATATGCTCTCAAACGCGAAAAGGGGAACAATTACTGAAATGAGTCCCGCTTGCACCAAAATGTTTCCTTTCGATCCGCAGCTGATCAGGTTTGTGGGTCTAACTCAATGGTAGACAATCTTACTGTCTGTTGCTGACCATGGTCAGCAACATGTATATGGCCTGCGACTACTTCCGCAGACCATTGTTACTCTTTTTGCATCGGTCAGAGCGATAGAGCTTCTTCACCTGCTTTTCGTGAACCTTTGTCAACGAATTTAATGGCATTGCAAGAGTTCTGCCTACAGTTTTTCTACAAAGCCAGCGCTGCCATTCCTGTTGCTTTTCACCGCACATAAAACTTTTTCGCCGCAGGAAGCCTCTGCTTGCCTTCGTTGGCAATATCCCGCAAACCTTCGCGGGTCAACGCGTGGCGTTTGCGGGTCACAATTTGACCTTCATACGACCTCACCAATCTACAGACTTGAATGATGTTTTTCCAAAAGTGTCATCGTCAATCCCATCCACGAAAGTGAGTCATGATGAATTGGTTGAAATTACACCATTTGTTTGCTACTTTAACATCAGATTGATAAATCTTAAAAATGTTTCTTATGCAACTTTAAACTTTATTTTGTGGCTAGTGACTGAAACTTAAAAAATGGTATTTCATTTTTGCAAATATTGTTTGCGTTTGTTAACGGGCTGCATCAAGATTCAATTTCTGCGAAAAGGTAGGAAATGTTTGGCAAAATCATAGCAAAAAAGAAAATATTGATAAAAAATAATGCAAATCATACAAATAAAGTATTAGTAAAAAAACTTGCACAATGGGATTGCGCCGAGACTTTGGCAAGCGCCCCGTACCTAACGATTAAATTTAAATAAGTGTTCGAAAACTTGTTTGCAGAAAGCACCTACTTCTCAGCTCGAAAGATATGTGAAAACCAATGCGAGCCCGTACTATTTTTTCAAAAGTACAAACGTTCCTCGCCACCTGCTGATATAACTTTCTCTGCTGTACGTTTCCTTTATTCGTCTCTCAAAGCTTTACCGTCGGGTTGGACAAGAGTCAAGGACCTTCTTAAGACGGGTTGTTGGTGGCAAGACGCGCCAGGTTGTCGCCACGCAATAAACATGAGACATGAGGTGGCAACGAAACCGCCGGAACTGGAGAATTTAAATCGAAGCAATGTACACACTTATATAAAGACCGCGTGTGAACCGTATTTCAGAAAGGAGGCAGAGCATGCATGGCCTGCCGCACCAGCCGAGCCGAACTTGCAGTGTTTTCAGTACATGGTTTGCTTGTTAACCCAGTTAGAAGCATTCACTGAAACGTTGGCGAAAAAAGCAGCCAAATTGAAAGCAAGCAACCATATTTTTTCAATGTTCGAGCTGTCTATTTCAATTCAAGCAATATTTGATTTTAAGCATTACTGAATTCGATAATCCGTGAAGTGTAGCCTAGTAGATATGCCCGAAATACTCTGAAACCACTGCATAATTTTGACGTACAGGGTAGTGCAAAGCAAACTTGACCATCGTGCAGAATTAACAGGCCACCTAAATCGTATTCACGTGTTCTTGACGTTGCCACAGACAAAATACTTCCTATGCTTGGTCTATACTGTACTTAGTACTTTTGATCGCTGTTTCGTATTACGCTGGGACAACGGAAATGAACGTTGCAAAGCACTAATCAAACCACGCCCAAAGAAAATGGATATTTCCTTATTTCTTACCGAGAGTACTATCGCACAGATTTACAACATTTGTAAGAAGCTATGCGAAAATTGGTGAAGGTGCCTCAGATCTAACAAAGGCCATCCTGTGTTGTGTTTACCCTGGAAGAACATTTATTGAAATCAAGTGCTGGCTCCATTTATCGAAAGTCTAGCATCAGAAACTAGTTTTCAAGCCTAAAAAATGTTACAAACAAGTTTTAACCGGGGATGGCAAAATTTGAATTTACTGTGAAATGAGGTTTGGAAACGTTTCAACAAGAAGCGGCAAGTTGTCCAGTGTTTTGAGTCGGGAACAAGAATTCTAGGCGTGGAAAAAAGCAAGGCGACTTGGAAAAGTAGCAGTGTGTGGGCAAATGCTGAAGATAGGCGGAAGTGACGAGTAAGGTTATGTAATCGCAGTTGCAAAAAAAATTATGTAAAGATTGATACGACATTCGAAGTCACACTACCAACCAAAATGCATTTTATCGCCCCACAGATCGCTGTATCGGCGTCACAGAAGCAACCACCAGAGAGAAGCAACGATATGGAAATGTATGATATGAGCAAACAAGTCACTGATAGTAGCAGTGGTCTCAGTGCAACTTTCTGATCTAAATCGAAAAAATTTGAGAAAATTTGCAAACAAAAGAAAAAAGGAACGGAACTCAATCAAAATCAATACCAAATGTGCCATGAAAGCATTAGCAAAAACAAAAGATAAAAGATTACGATCAACATTTCTCCTGGGCAGATTTTGGGAATTTAAGACAAACTTACACAAAGAGCTTTGTTAATGCAGAAAGCTATATTTTGGATTCTGAGTCCGTCTGAGTGGAAAGGTTCACTTAAAATGTTAAGACAGGTGTGCCTATTAAGATGCAGTTTGAAAAATATTTATAAGCATACCTTGCAACCATTTACACTTTTCCTTACTTTTACACCAATTCTTTTGAATACACCGCACACTCTTGTTGCTTTTTTGACGATGAACGTACACCACTTGCTTACGTTAGGTCCATGTGAGCCTTTTTTCTCGTTACAAACGGTTATGGCGGACAAGAACGCTTGTTAAATTCTGTCCTATTAAAACAATCCAGAATAATTACGTGTGTGTGCAGATGGGTGAAACTGAAGCGACACATCAACAGGTACTTTCCACTTTTGCTGTCGTTATAAAAGTTTTATGAGTATCTACAAAAAAAAAATTAATGTGAAAAGTGTGCTGGAAGACATAATTCTGAATTGCTGCTTGACTGGTTCGGGGAAAGTTGTTGCAATGGATATCTGGACGCTTGTCAGTGGAGTTTCTTACGCAGGTTTATTAAATCAAGGTTTTAATTTAGAGGTGTGTGCAAGCTTTTCAGTGTGCCCGCCCTCATCAGGAACTCAATCGTACCGACATAGATTCTTTCATTTGATTTTTTTTAATAAGATTGTGCGCCTGATGAGAATGGATACACAAACCGTGGTAGCAACCCTTCATTGACACCTGGCTCTAATAAATAGGTGGCTCTGAAGTGTTAAACATAAAGACGACTCTCGGAGAGAATGTAATGGTTTAAACTCAGAATAGTCTTCCTAGTGAAAATGGAGGCACGATTGTTCCATTATAGTATAATAGTTTCATTATACCGAATAATGATTATACCAATGGCAAGGCGGTGAGTTTCTAAGGAAAGGTTTTTCATTTTTTAGAGCACATGTCAATAGTGGAGCAAAAGCCGAATTCTACTGTGCGCATGGACGTCGGAAGAATTTTTCCAGGGGGGGCAAAATGGCGAAATTTAATTTTACCAACTCCAAAACTAAGATAAAAGCATTTTTCTACTAAAAAGCTAATAGCAAAATATCAGATTTCAAAATCCGGGGGGGACTTGCCCCCACTCCCTTCCGACGCCCATGGCTACGCGTGCTGATCGCACATATCGTGTGTTGGTGTTTGATTTTTTGACATACGGTGGGTTTGTTCTTGATCGTGTGATGTCCTGTTCATAGCTCTGTAACGTTTGGTATATTCGGCTTGCCAATTACTGTATAAAGATTTGCTGTGATTTTTCTACTGAATCTGCATTGAGTTTTATAAGCTACTGAGGTCATAATGGCGCATCACTTGATCTGTTGTTCAACGACAAAGCGGGTGATAGCGAAATATTCTCGGCAAGACACCTGTAGACAGAAAAACATTTAACTTTGATCCGGTATGAATCGGTGTAAGTTAGGCGAGCCAACAGCAAGTTCCGCCCTTGGAACTTCAAGGCCTCAGCTCGATCTGACTGAAGAACACGCGGTCCACCAAACCGCTGTTGAGTGTACTGCGGTATGACCATCAAGCCGACGGGAACACGAGAAATAAAGAATGCCATAATATTGCTCAGCTTAAGCAAAATTTACTTCTGCACCTACCTGCACCTGGGTCAAAGAGCTCTGCGACGGGTCCTTCATCGGACCGTCGCGGTTGTCACATGCTCTGGGTGCACGCCCATGCCTCGCCCTAAACCTTTGCGAAGAAAAAACATTTTGCTGAACATGCAAAAACTTTTCGGCAATAGGCAAATTCTTTCCCCGAAAGTTTTACGTGAAACGCAATAAAATGAATTCAAACTACGCTGCGAAGTTTTCGCCGAAGACAAATTTTTTATTCTGTTAAAGTCCAAAAGACAAAAAAACAGGTCGTTAGCGTAGTTTTCCGACTTTGGAGAGCATTTGCTGGAGGAGTTTCTTCATGCTCTGAATTCTTCCTGCTTTAATCTTACTCTGTGAATTTTTTACCAATCAGCGGCGTTTTTTAAATGTCAGCATGCTCCCATACCCCTTCTGTTACGGAATGTTGGGATGTAATTCAAGGGAACCCAATTTCTCTTGAGGCGCTCTGACGAAGACAGCAAGGAATGAAAATGCATGCAAATGTTAACATTTTGACACAATTTGTTTTACAGATTACTTTCCACAAACTACACTTTGTAAAAAAATATTTTGACAAAGTATTTTTTTTATCTAAAAGTGCAGTTGCATAAGCAGGTTTATTACTTCTTGAATATTTCAGTAATTTTACTGAATGCTTTTCTTTACCAAGCTAATTTGGATTAAGCCCCAGTACTATCCATAAAAAGCAAAGAAAACAATTAAACTCTTGTGTTTGTGTCGAAGCGGCAAAAGATGATGTTGTAATTTTGTTGATGAAAGATAGTTGCGCAAAGTTCTTACAACTTGTGGAAATGATTGCATGGTAAAAATGATAACCACTTGGAAGGAGTGATTAAAAAATAATTTAAAGTAACTCTCACGATTTTATGTTGATGAAAGTGATCTTTTCAAGTCCTTTGACATTTGCCATTGACATTAAAAGTAGGATGACCATTCCTGAAGAGACAACGTGAAAGTTCATGGCTGAGACCAGGCGCAAAACTATTGTTTACGGCTATTGGCGTAGTCTACATGCCTGATTGCTTTGATGAAATGTTCGATAAAACTCTTTAATAAGAAAGCCACGATGAAAGGTTTTTCAACAATAACTCTGTTTTTCACAAATTACTTTTGAAACGTAGGCTCCATTTTAGCATATGTAAATTGCTCATCGGCCGGTGCTGATATAATTATTGGCTACGGCAGGTGGTGTCGGCGTCGTTTCTGAAGTCAATAAATCGCGTTTCTGTCCAAAGTTGAATTAACTCAAAGAATGCTCACAAGCACTTGTCGCTAAGTCCGGCGCATGCCACAAGTAGACAAGAAAGACTTATTTTTGAAATAAGCAAGGTATAACAAGCACCAGGATTTATCCAACAACATACAAATAAAAAATAAAAAGTAAGGGTTTGCCAATGCAGTTTTTGTGTTGAAAATTTAATGAAACTTCTGTACGCGGTTTGACTGCTGCAAACTGATGGCAGCACTTGTGTTTTTAAATTTCTACAAGTTCCTGTTCGGGAATGTTGGAAAAGTCAAACGTGTTCGGAATTTGCATGAAGACTTATCAAATTGGCATTTCGTCATTGGGAATGACTGGTTCTCAGTCAAAACTCGATCTGAGCAGAAATTGTAGGATAATCTATTTGCTTACGTTGTATGAGCTTGAAACTTTGCGTAAACAAACTTCCCTTGTTTTTAATTTATAAAAAAAGTCTGATGAAGATATAAAGAAATTAAATGTTTGTTCCCAGACCGGACATACCACACGGCTGAACAAATCATATAAGTTTGTTTTATTGAAAACTCTGTGGAATTTACTTCATGCATTTAAAGTTTGGTCAAGAAGTTTGCATTACTTAAATTGCCGTTTAGGGATGTTATGAAGTAATAAATAGGACATTGTTTTGCAATTGCGAAAGATGTAAACAACCACTTGTGACGAAACTCACGATCAAAGATGCATACAAATTTACAGGGAAAAACTGCCAGAACAATATTTCATCATACTGACGTCGTTTTCTCATTTAAAGTGTTCTTAAAATTAGTTGGGTTACCGCTGCTGTTGTGCTCCACGATTTAAAAAACACTTGGTTTGAGATAATGAAGCTATCTTCCGAGTAACTTGTACGAATGAAGTGGAAATAACTGGCATAAAACGCAATTGCATGTTGCTTCATTTATTGCAGCATTTTACTTATACATAGCGTTATTTTCAGGTGCACAGTACAAGATTACCGGTTGGGAAGTGACATCACGAACGTTTTGTGAAACGAGAACCTATAAGCTAGGGCAGGGGTTCCCAACCTGGGGTACATTTGCCTATCTTAAGGGGTACATTTAACAGAAGGGAAAAATATTATTATATATTATTTATTTCCAAATATTTATAGCCTGCATATATCAGTAAAATTTGTTTTAAAAAATCATATGCTTATTGTTGAATATATATATGATCAATCATAATAAAATATTTTGTCATAAGATATTTCATGGGTACATACTCATGTGTAAAAATTCTGCAGGGGTATGTGGTCAGAGAAAGGTTGGGAACCATTGAGCCAGGGTATCGAGGTATTGCTGCTACGCTAGTTCTGTTACCACTTTCAGAGGGAATGCAGACTGATTTAATCTTCCCACTGTGAGGCTGGGTTCTTTCCTAGCCCCAATAACTTTTGTGATGCTACACTTAGCGTATCTCCAAGGCTTGAGAATTGTGTTTATGGTGTTTCTAATAATCTTACAATTACGTCAATTTCCTTTTGGTGGCCAAATGAAAAAGATGTCTTAAGAGTAAAGAAGAAAGAATCCTATTAATCAATTTTTCTCTTATATCTTGATATGAAGCGGTCATAAGCCTACTTGAAAAATAGAACTGCAAGATGAAATTGCGCTACTTCAAATCTATTCTAAGACTACTCGATTTTTTCTGGGAAATCACCACTTTACTGTCACAGCAAGCAGTTGAATGATTGGAGTGTGCTTCGTGGCAGGAAATGGAACGGTTTCACAGTGGGCAGTGACTGAATCTCGAATACTAGTTGGGCAAAACTGTTCATGGCTTGTGAACGAAATGGAGACAAATTTGTCTTTGAGGACAACACACACGAAACACACAGCAACTAAAACCGAAACTTGGGACTCAATTACTGACAAGGTTTGAGATCATCGTCTTGAGACCGCAAATGAGGTGAGCAATCAGAATCCAAATTGCTGCAAAATTCAACACAGAACCAGCACATAATAATTTAAAAGTTGCTTTCATTCAACCCTACGGCCCAGTTCAATCTTCAGTCTTTTTTGGAGTCCGGCAAGGATCATTCCACATCGCAGAAAATTGTGTAAATGTGACTATTGCTATTGCTGGAGCCTCGATGTGGCTTTGACCTAGTCTAGTGTTTCCCACACTTGCTTAGTTAAAATTTTGGTTGCAGCCTCCTCAAACTCTCGCACAATGGTTGTTGCAGATCTTCGAGCTTGTTCCTGTTCTTTGGTTATCACTTTTTCCCGTGCTAACCAGTTAAGAGGCATTTGAGCACACTCCCGTAGTTGTTTGCGTCCTCATTTGGTCATATAGGCTACGAAAGCCGCTTGTTTCAACTTTCATACAGGGTGGTGCAGTCAAAACCATGCCTGTTGAAGCTTCTGTTATGATACACCATATCTTCCTGATTGCTCACTATTAAAGAGTGACCATGCAATCTCAACAACAGTAGTTTCATTTTGTGCGGTAGTAAAACAACAGTGCTCGAAATGCGAAAAACAAACAGCCAAGAGTCACTGATTATCGTGTTTAGTACCTGCATGGTTGTACCACCTGTTTCAGTGTTGAATGCACAATTAGATCTGTTTGATTAGAAAAAGAACTGCTCACTATACAACCTTAGTGTTTAAACCAGTAGACTTTCTCTTTCGCTTCTCTATTGCAAGTGATAAGATATGACGTGTGAATGTGGGATTGTGTAGGGCAGTTGTGCCCCTGATTTCGAAGCTAGGGTCTGGTTCAGCTATGTCCAACCGAAATGCCTTACTGGGCCAAAAATAATGTCACTATCTTTGTGAGGTCCGCACATTGAATGACTAACTTTCATTTTAGTAAACCAAAGTTTAGTCTAAAGCTAACGAGAGCATTTGAACACTACCAGTAACTGACTAACTGCAAGGATTACCACTGTATGGTACTTTCAATTACTCCCAAACTGTGATGCTATAGGCAAGTCTAGTGCTAATGGAACAACAAGGCATATTAGAAGTCCGTCTAGTACAGTGGAACACGTGAGTAAAATCAGAAAACTAGAAATCAATGTTGCACCGAAGCGTCATTGGACACGTGGGAATCTGTTAGTGTGTAGTACATGATAAACAGGCACTAAAGACCATTGCATCGAAAATGTCGAATTTAAGATCATCAAAATAAAGACAGGCTATCATATTATTGTACATACACAAGAATGAAAAGCTTATTGAGCTGCACAAAATCTTCCACTGGGCGCATGCAGCTCGCGGGCCGCGAGTTGGACATATCTGGTCTAGTTGTGAGAATATTCCTCGTGTTGATTTGGTCATATCACTGGGAAAAGGGGTTGGAGGCTATATGAAGCCAGGGCCATTCTTATTAGTGGTTCCCAGTCTTGACTACATCACCTTGTCAAACGGATAGCTTGGACCTCCCATTCATACCCAAAAACCCTTACGTTCCTTTTTTCTCCAGAATTCATGCGATGTACAAGAATAATTCGATCTTTTGTAAGAAGGTGAATATGGATAATACTGATTGAAATAGCAAGGTAGTGGCTTTCATCGACACCACACAGCTTTGTAACGACCTGAAAATCACTGAAATAAGCCTAGTCAAGCGAAAAGCTTTGCTGCGTAACCCTTAAACAGTGATGTGATATAGATCAGTATTTACCGAAAGGGGTCTTTTGCAGCAAAGAATCGGGCACTATGATGTTTAAAAATACGAATTTCGCTTACTGAGCAGGCATTCCCTGCTCTTATTCAAATAGAATCTGATGTTATACAAGACAAAACAACACTGTGACAGCATGTTGCACGAAAAGAGTGTGTAGAAAACAAAATGGGTCCAATCTCACACACCTGCTTGAGTTAACATGACAATTTTGGTTCAGATACGCCAAATGAGCTGAGGAATTACATTTGTTATCTCAAATTATTGAGATAACACCACGACACGTCACCAGGTCAAGAAAATAGAATGGAGATCTTTGATTGTCAGCAAAATGCTCTGCCTACTTTTGTTGCTTGCCTGTTGCAGATAAAAAAGAACGACAGGTCTGTAGATTTAAGAGATCTGACTGAAGCAACTCCTCTGGTGATGTGATACGCAGGCATCGTACCAGAAAAAAAACGTGAAAGCAAAGGAGTTCTAATAAGATTACAGTTGATTCTCCACTCCATCTTTATGCCCATTGATTGAAATATACCAATGAATGGTTGACGGACTGCGACGTAACAATAGCGCTGCAGAGTACTATGGGGCAATGCTGAAAGTGACTGGTGGAAACCTTTACAGCAGGGCGTAGAATTTCTGGTATAGCCTTACCGAATCAAATGACTTGACCACGAGTTGATCATAGTGACTGAACTGACTCACTCGCGTGGAGTGCAGCGCGCGTGGGGCGGTCGTTCGGTGGCGAGCAAGGGAGATTCCGAGTAGAACGCACGCGAGAGAAAAGGACTGGTTTGCGCTGATGTTTTCTTCTTTCTGCTCACTGTCCGCAGAGACTATGGCCACTGTCGCGAGACACCTCGCACGGTGTCGTTAGCTAAGGTTTCCAATCGTAATGTAGCAGACATAGTGAGAAATTAAAAGAAAAACATTAATGGCACTGTAGCCTTCTAGGTTATATTTTATCTGCTGGCATTATTCTGCATAAACGCTTACTGATGAAAATTGAACTGCTGATGGTTGTTGAAAAGCCACCGCTGTCGAGAAATAATGGAGGTTGTTACTTAACAATAGAGCAGGCGGTCACCTCGTGGAAAATTTCGAGGAACACGTATGTTTGCAACGTGGGCTGATTGTGAAGTACATGTGTTCGGTAGTGAAAATATGAGAAGACAGGAATTAAAAGATGTTCAATGTCTAGTTTGCATCGCCGTTAAATATTGGGTGCAATTTCGGTGATTTGTTTATGAAACAAATATGATAGTTGTTTCAAAGAATTTTACCTATCGAAATGACCGAATACGGAATAGATTTTGAGGCAGGATGAGTGGCTGTTTTAGGCTTGGCGCATGGTAAGGATTATTAACAGTAGCATTAATGCCGCCATAGGTTTTATTGGCTTCATCGCGGCTTCCACTTGGTGCTTTGACTCTCAGATCAACAACTTGGAATACCTGTGTTTTTGCTTCATGCCGTGTGCGTAAATTGCAGCCGGAAGAACTGCAAGAGCTAGATTCAACAGCATTTTATTTAGAAGTAGTAAATTAACTTGCGAAGAAGCACGGCGCTGATAATGCAGCAAGATCCAGAAGTATTTCTGAAACTGACGTAAAGGCGTACTTATCTGGAGTGATTTATATTTAACACATTTATTTATCGGATATACCTTCCTGCACAAGTGAAGATATTGTCACACTGAAATGGATTATGCCGGAACGAAGGCAGTCGTGAGCTTGGTTTTGCTTCTACTGACGGCCGAGGTAAGAAGTGAGAAATGCGGCAGGGCGTTATGTTTGTACACGATGTGGAAAGACGGGAATGATGCCGTCTAGACAAGATATAGCATTAATGTCTGATTGAAAATTTTTTGAAGTGACTGTACTACATGTCTTTATCGTTCCCAGTTCGTAAATTTTGGAATTACATGCAAAGTTTGCAAGATTAACTGTCTATTCGGATAAAGCCATGCCCTGAGAAGTTGCAAATTATACTGTATATTTCAGCGCATTGCTTGTGCTTTAGTTGCAAGTTTTCCTGTTTTGTTGTTTTCGAAACCGTCGTTTAGGCATGTTATCGTGCTTCGCTCCGTTCTGCGCACTGTATGGAACAGGCGAATGTGTTGAAAAGCAGTTAGTAATTTGATTTGTTATGATTTTGGCAATGACGACGAAGCCTGAGGTGCGATTGCATACACCGAAAATTGATTTACTCAGACACCGCACTGATGCGTAACTTTTCCTGTTTGTTTAATAACCCTTTTCGCTCAGTGGTTTCTCACTAGTTTGTGACGAACGGGTATTGGTCACAGCATATACTGCGCGTAATGACGTAGCCTTAAATAAACTGCAGGACAAGATTTATCTGCGTCGGCTCTAGGGAGCGGGGCGAAAGGCATTCGCCGCGAATTGCACAGAGGCTGCTTACACTGCAAGTTATAACGTAGCCTGCGCTTGTATTGGCTGATGGGTTGTACAATGCAGCGTGTATTGCAGTACGTGCGTTCGCTCGCCTATTGGAATTGGTTTAACGTAGTTCAAATACGAACGTGAAACGGTGTCCCGCCAAACAATAGCATGGAATGTTGAATGCTGGTAAGCTAGTTATTTGCCCAACATTAGTAGCTCAGCGCAAAGTATTTCTGGAAAGTTTATAGCCGCAGCAAACTGTTTTGATAAATGGTAGCCATGTGTACGAAGCAACGGGACGTATCATGCGATATTTGAAATTACGACCAATTTTAGAATCGTGAGAACATCTCACGCCAAACGCCTCAGGCTTGATCGGCCGCGTAGATGTAAGATCCGAAAACAGATTAACTCACAGGTACCGATAGAAATAGTTGGCTGCAATACTTGTCCATCAAATCATCGCCACTCTCAAGATTCGCTTTGCACAATTTTTTGTCTTTAGTTTCGAGTAGGTTTTGTTTCAGTAATCCGCTGGCGCTCGTCATCGCTTTCTTAAACAACAACTTTTCGTAATTTCAGACTTGCACTGGCACGCCGTTGGGATTCTTTGAGGTGCAGATTGTGCGCTGGCAGAACAGCGCTGGTGAATTGCTGTCCGGCTCTTGCTGCGACGGCGACAGAAGCGACGGATTGTGCTTCGCCGACAAGTGCGACACTTTCTTTCGCCTTTGCCTGAAAGCTTATCAAACAAGCGGTAGTGAGAGCAGTTCCGATTCTTGCACCTTCGGTTCGGAAAGAAGCCAATTGTTGGGTAGCAACTCGCATACCTTGAAAGACATCGACAACCCACAGAACGCTGGAAGAATCAAAATACCTCTTATCTACACGTGGATGGTAAGATGTCTTTAGACGCCGTTTGATCTCCCCAAATGTCCAGTCGCTCGTTTAGCTGGGCGAGCGGCAGCTGTAACGCTTGGGGAGTTGCAGTTGTCTGACAAGCTGAATGAAATTGCTTGCACGCTTTCTATTGAAACATTGCGTTGGTTCGTTGCTGGGCAACCAGTGCTGCTAGCAACTTACCAGCTCTGTTTTCCAGGCCTGCCGTTGCGGTAAAAATATGCATTGGGACGCAAGAAAGAACCGTCCACGGTTGACGAATTGTATTTCGGCGATTGTTGCACCCTTGCTCGTGACATCATTCCGGCATGCTGAAAGTCACCACGCTGCATGTTAATTAACGTTTTCCTTTCGACGCGCGACACCCAGCAGTAAGCACCGAACAGGGTTCCGGTCTTGTCTATTTCGTTATGCACAATCAAACTGGCAACTTCAGTAACCTTAGTCAGAGCGCAGCAACGGCTTTCGCCTCGCTCGGCCCGAAACCCCACACAGCTTAATTACGCAAAGTATCATTTCAGCGTTAGATCAGCTACGGTGTGCGGCGACACCCGGTGTAACTTTGCTTTACAGTCATCGTCGCAACCGCTCGACCGCTGGGTCTGTCTTGTGGGTTCAGTTTCCAGCGTCTGTCGTACATTTGATTCTTGCGCAGTGTGGCGCGCTCAACCTGCCTGTTGGTTACACTTTAACGCTGCTTGAAAAGGTCCAACTATAAACAATAGAAAAAAAGCATCAGCGATTCTGTTATTCACAAAAAAATCTATAATTCTATTATTCAAAAGATTCAATTTGAATAAGATAAGAGCTGATGATACCTACCTAGTAGGCAAAATATATACTCTGTAAGATCTCATTGTCTGTTTTTTTTTGCTGGGAAAGGATTCCTTTCGATAGACAGTAGAAAAGAAGCAGTTCATTTTGGTCTATCAACATTTGCCTGTTTGCTCCCCTGCTATCCTTGAAGTTCCACTTCACAGACAAGTCATTTACATCACTAACACAGGGTGTTTGATGTTCTACCGCTGCTACGTCAAGATGCTGGTAATTGTTACGCCTTGTATGTAGTCACATTAAATATGCATTAAGTTTGCCCTTCCTAGGTCGTCTGCGTTTCACGTTTAAACGTACCTGCAAAATCCAAATTGCGCAGCCATGAGATGTTGCCTGAATTGTGACGAACCTCAAAACAGCGCAGTTAGTAATTGAAGACCGCGGCTATCAAGCGGTCTGCAAGTGTATTTACAGTGATTGCCCGAGTTGTAAAATGTTATCAAGCTGATGGAAAAGTCTGGATGAATGCGCAGTAGTTGGAAGGCAGGCATCTGCGCGTGAATTGTCGGATTGTTGCAACCGTTGTTGAGGTTTTCTGAGCTGGACCTGTTTTTAGAAACGTGCACTTTGCTTTGTGACGTCTTCCACGCCGCCCACGTCATGATTTTAGGCGTGACAGCAGCTCGAATCGCCTGACGTTCTTGGCATCGTTTTTTCCAATTAGTGAACGTATCACTATCTGGTGACGTTCCACAAGCGCATTTGACACCATAAAATTATGCTGATAGTTTCCCATGCCGCCTGTTTTAGCTGGAATTGCTGAGTAGTTTGTCTAGTATGACAGCCTTGATGATACTTTTTTTCACTGGTATTTTTGCTGAACCGTTACATGACGTAATGAGTTTTCCTCGGGAACAATTTCGTTGAGTCTCTCATCATGATGATTGTCGTCCTAACAAAACGCCATGAAATCACAATTTCGCAAACAGTTGGTAAGTGCCCGATCGTGTTCCATTCTCCAGGGCACCAGATAAGGACGCGTCGGTTTGGGCATGACTTAATATTGAACAGAAAAAAACAGCTTTCAGTAACATCCTTGCTGACAAAGTCATCAGTTGATTTTAAGTGAAGAGGGTTTCTTATCTTCGGGCGACAGCTTGGCCGGTTCACACATCAAGCTTAGTTAAACTGATGCGCGCCTGCTACAAAAACGCTCGCTTGATAGCATTTTTTTGCAAGTGGAACTGATAATAACCAAATATGTGGTCGTCTAGCGTGCGCTTTTGTCACGTGCGAGTATCGTCCGTAAACTTTCGTTGCCCACCAGCTGTATGTCCATCTGGCGTCGGGTTTCCTCAACGAACTTGCCAAAGTGTTTATGAAGCCCGTTGCAACGTTCATCAGTGGACGTTATTTACAGGCGTTGCTACCCGATTCCCTAGCATTGTGCATTCGGACACGTCAGGGCTCTTCTGCCAAGCGACTGGGTCTACGAGCTTGTTTGTATTATCTCGCCTTTTCCACTTGTCGTGTTAGTAAAGATTTACTTTTAGTTAATTGCCTGTCCAAAACTTGCCATGGGAAAGTCGTTATCTTGAGACGAAGTATCTTTCTTAGAAAAACTAAAAAGCCATCATACAGCCCGAACCTTTCGGGTGCATATTCCGTAATTGTGATTTTTTCATTACAATACACATCCAGGTAAAACCGCTGCGCGTAACTGCTGGCAATTTCGACCGTTGTAGGATGTAATATGTTTTCACGGTGTGGCTACTGTGGCTTAAGGAGAATCGATAATAATGCCAGAAGTTTGCTGGCTGGAGTTCAGCATTCCAGTCAAGCGATATGCTCTTGAGAAGAGATGAGAAATCTTGAAAAGGCGGCCACGGCCAAAACTTGACAGAAGCCAGATGTCGACAACGGCAACATTTTCTTCTCTTTGCGGTTGAAACGCCGCTGAACAAAACAGATTTTTGACTCTTCAACTTTCCGGACTGTTTTATTGTCGCCCGCACCGCGGAATCAATTTCGCCACGCTGCGCGTGTGGCCCACAGCTGTTCGACGGAAGCGCCCGTACCTTACTTCCGCCTTTTAAGATATTCGCTCTGAAGTTTGATTTGCAAGTCCGGTAAAACCCTCGAACTTGTTCGAGTGTACTGAAATGTTAGCTGCTTGTGCCCATGGTAAATTTTTTTCAACGTCAGCAACAATTGGCGGCAAAAATGTTCGCCGGACGTTTGGTAGATCGTCACTCTGCAACTCAAATGATGCCAAAGTGCTAATCAAGCGCGACAATCGCACTTACCGTGTTTTGGTCTAATCATTAACCTGATTGTTGCTATTTGCTATTGCAAGCGTGACCATAGCAACTGCACTACTGTTGGTCGGCTTGTTACAAACTTTGGCAGTGGTTGCCAAACAACCTGGTTTTCCGTTTAGCGGTACCAAGTACCCGTTCAGATATTTCTTGAACATGATTCCTTTCGTAGCGATTAGGTGATATTATAGGCTGGAGCGAAGTCCGCTAAGTAGCAGTTACGCTGGATCATTCATGGCACGGCGCTGTTTGTTCGGTAATAATAGCACCAATGCGGGAAGAGTGCTTGTCTACACCGTGCTTTGACGCAGATATGGCCCAAGCAATGGATGGTGGTTTTGCCACCAAAGCTTACTGCCTTTCGCTTCCATTATCGAAGTTGTGCCCTCACCGTTTACAAGTAGGACAGCATTGCGCACCGCTTTAATGACTGAAGAGCTGTCGTGAACGCTTGCAATATTTCGCAGATTCTTAATTTTAGAGACGTTTTTACAAAATTTCATGTTTTTTGGCAAATGTTGCGTAGTTTTTCATTTTCGTGTAAAAGATGCAGACTTAGGTGTTTGTGGAAGAGATGCAGATGTTTTTTTTGTCATCATCATTAGAGTTTGAATCTATTTTTATTCATAACGAAAAAAAGCTATGCACAATTTTGCTCCGCTGGCGTCGTTAGAGACCTTTTATGGTTTATTGATTGAAGATGAATCCTGAAATCCGCCAAAGTCGAAGTCTGGCCCTGATCACAAGTCGAAAATTGACGCGGAGGGCTGGCGTTTTGTTAACTATTCGCTTGGTTAAATACCGATCGTGCGTTGGCAAATAATGTAGTCGCCCGCTTGGCTTCATGCCTCGCAGCGCGCGGTCTGTCGCCCATCTTACCTGATCAACTTCGCGACGAACGCTCCGCTTGTCAGATGCCAGCCGCGCGTTTGCCTTTCCCACGGTTCGGCCCGACCGCGATGGCGCAAACGGCGCAAAGCACCGCGCGCCGCTTTCTCTTTTGTTACAAAGGAGAACGTGCCCGGGCGTCGCTTGTCCCGGGCTCCTACGCGTTTGCCGCTGGCGTTCGTGTTTATTCTGCTCGGAAGGTGTAGCTTAGTTCTGGCAATCGCGCGCCGTTACGCCGCTCTGTCATCATCGCTTGCCAGGGTCTGCGTGCGGTTGCAGAATATCAAGTTCAAGCCTATTCTATGCCGTCACTCGCTACTGGTTGATACTTGCAGCAAACAAACTCTCATCTGAGCCTTTTGTCTCGTGAGGCTTATGTCGCCTCGTGCGTCTGGCGTTTGTGGCTTTGCAAATTTTATCTTCCGAAGCTTCTCTCTGCGCGTCCGTTGCGAAAATCTCGCCCCTGGTTTTCGATGAGCACGCGCATGTGAGAATTGCAAAAAATGTTTGCTTCCTGTAATTGCGGACGCAGCATTCGCTGTGTTTTAACGCCACGCGTTTATGCGCAAGACAATAATATTGAACTGCAAAAGGTCTCGTTTGCCAGTATTCGCATCACTTCGTGCGCGTGACGTCACAGCGTAATCAGGAAAAAACAGATGAAAAGCTTGAGAATGCAATCAAGTTGGAAGCCCATTGTCCTGGTTTAGGCTCGCGCCAAAGAAAAGCAGTGTAAATCCTGTTACTGACATGATGCTGCTCAACAACGTCAACTTCAAACAACGCATCAATCAATCAGGTGTTTACCTTTGAACGCAGCATGCGAAGAATGCTCTGCTCCGCACAGTTGGGCGGGCGTGGCGAAATCCAAATATCTGACGCTTGGGTTGTTTTTGCTAAACCGTTTTGTAAACTTCTGGCAACTTGTGCAATGGCGAGTTTCCTTTTGGGCGTATTTGAAATGATTTAAACCTTTTAATATACAGGCGCTACAGATTTCGCATGTTGAGAGATAGAGCAAACGAGACGGTCCGCTGTGTCGTGCCATGTGTTGTTGCATGTCGTCTTCTCCGCAAGGGTAGAGTATTTCGACACTTAAAAAATGATAACACCCAGTCTGGCATCGTACGAACAATCTTGAATGATTTCGTTGGTTTGGTGTCTTGTGCAAAACAATCTTTATTGTTCGTGAAAAAATAACAAATAAACAAACAAATTAATTGGTTTTGAAACGCGCCGATGCCTTCCCGAGGAGGCTCGTTACATCAGCTGTTTTCTGTTCGGAGCTTCTGCGCATGACAAGATCGCTTTTCACAAGATGCACGTGATTAAATCTTGATCAAATATTTGAACTCGCCGCATCTCGAGAACCAATCACGCCTGGGAGTTATCTCTTCGCGGTGCGATCATACATGCCACGGAAAAGGTTTGTGGAAGGTTTTCGCACATCACACCTTCGTGAAAGTGTGCTTTGAATATGGCAAGTGTATATGCTCAAGCAGACAAGTACCCTGGGTCACATGGGAATGTCAACACAGCGTAAAACCAGTGCATGGCCCAGTTGTGTGCTCTGCCTGTGTGCACAACGGTTTTGTCATCATTCGTACAAGCCAGGTTCAATTCAGCGCTGTCTCAATAAGACATAATTTTGACACATTCCACAGCGCGTCAATTGTTATTGCGTGCTCGGTCTTCTGCGATCAACCGACTGCTTGGCGCAGCTTTGCCCACCAAGAACGAGTCTCCGAAGATCGTTTTATGAGCTGTCGTCCGACTCTTGCCGTCTTGTGCTTTTCCCATCGTGTGATCGGTCGACATTTTGCTCACCGGCCGAAGACCCCGCGCAACCCGAAGGCTCGCACTCGACTCGTGACGTTCGCCTCTCAGCGATGTCTTTCTGCACACGATTGTCATTCAGATTTATAGCGATTGGTGTCGCGCATGAAATCACCAGCTCCGTTTGACAGCAAGCTGTCGGTTGAAGCCGATACGTAAGCGTCTGTGCTCGAAAGTTGCTGTTGTGCGTATCGTTTTACGCCTCCCCGTATGAGCCCGGGCGCGTTTCTGTCAGACAAACGACGAAGACTTGGTTTGTTGTTGGTCTTTGTGTCGAGCGCTGACTAAGTAACGGCTAAGAAAACGTCGCTGTCCTGGAGGTGTTTTGTACCCCGCTAAAGTTATACAAGCGCAACCAGTTAATCAGCGAAACGGATTTGATTACCAAGACGAAATCTGTACGGTCCATATACCCCTTGTTTCCGGTCTTTTGCGTTGTGTTTGTCGTTCGTGACGCGGCGTCCGACACCCCCAGAGCGCTGACGACTGCCATTTCAACCCTACTCGCGTGTAAGTTGATCTTGCAAGTCACGTGACTCGGACAGTGAAATCCGCTTGTTCGTGCCACGGGGAGGGAGAAATGTGTTTTGCGAACTGTAACGATTTTGCGTGGTGTCTGAAAAAGAACTTTGTCAAATAGGTCGCGAGCGGAATGGATTTCTTATCTCGCCTCTCACTCAACACTGGATGTGACTCTTGAAGCTGACGTGACGCAAACACCGGTTCTTCGTACCGTCAACTTTTGAAATAAACTTCATGTTTGTTTGCTATTTTCAAGGTTAATCAATGGCAGGTGTTGCGCGAATGTTACCCCAAAGTGCTCATTATTATCATCCCTCTTTATCAACTCTAGCTTTTTGTTGATTTGCGCCTTTTTCGACTCTGGCTTTTGTTAATTTGTTTATTTTTTTTTCAGAGGACGTTCACTTCCATCCTGGAAGTGCTGGACCATGACAACGTCACAGGTATGTAAAATGTTTGTGGGTTTCATAGAAATTACCTTGGCGATATCGTAAAATTGATCAACTGTGCTTAATTATGCGTCTTGTCGGTTGATGAGTGACGTGTCATAATCATTTGTTCCTTCCTGTTTAGACGATGGTGGAGGTGGCGAGCGCTTTGAACTTATCGAGCGCCATGTGCATTCGGGAATGCTGACCCCCGGTTCTGGCTGGCGCACCATCAGGCACACCGGCAGAGCATACATTGAATATCGCGTACGTGTGAGATGCAGCGCGCACCATTACGGATTTAATTGCTCCAAATTCTGCGAGCCAAGAAGCGACTACTTTGGACATTACACTTGCGACAAGCACGGAAACAAGAAGTGCATGGACGGCTGGATGGGCGAAGAGTGCAATAATGGTAAGAGACCCCTTGGTAACGGATCGATGTGCCAGTAGTTTGGTGTTTAACAAAAGTACCGTCTAATACTTGGATTCCAGTTTTAATTCGCTTGAATAGATTGGCAATGGCTGGTTATTTTTGTTGGCCATGCAAGAGAACTTGATGGCTTTAAAGTTATTTTGTCAGATAAACTTTCGGACTTTTCTTTTCATGTGAACATTGCAAAATTATATGACGTGAAAAATTTTCATTGTTGAGATTTGGGCAATATGTTTATGCTAACAAAGAGATGAAGTTTCCATTTCCCCCTTCTCAAATGTCTGCATCCCATTTTTTGTGACTTTCACAGCAATTTTCAACGCCCTGTAGTCAGGAGGTCAAAGTACATTCAAATTCAGAGCATTGATGAACGGTTGAAAAAAAGAGTGCCAATCACTGTCCAGGATCCTTTCTTAATCTGTTGGCGCAGTTTTTAATAAACTTAAGCCGATTGCGAGCGGCTCATTTCATCGCCATAGTCACGCACCAAGTCGTAAAAGGTTTAGAATTGTCGAGCAGGTTTCGCTTCTGATCTTTCAAATGAAGTGGAACGTGCTTCTAGCTCTTGGCCTGTCCTTTTATGTCCACACACTAGCAATGTGACCTGTTGCCTGGCAACGCTCTCCTGTTTGGTATTAGCGTTTTAATTCGAACGTGAGCCTGCGGCACGCGCGGGGTAGTTACCCAGTGCAAGATGTCTGAGCGGTATCCTAGCTATACCATGCTCCCTGTAAACTCAGTAACATGTTGTGGTTCGAATCCTCACCTTCCAACGTGGGTAAGTTCGTTTTGGCGCGATGTTGCTGCACGTGTTTCAGCTTTGCTGCAGTGCAGGTGTTGAATGTTCGACTTCTGCCTCGACAACTATGACAGTTCCAGTTTTTCAACAGTGTTGCGTTAGATTTAGTGACTTACCGGTAAGCTTGCTGTCGTTGGTAAGTAGTAATACCCTCACGTGATTTACAAACTGTGATCCTTGCCACTGTAAATAAAGCGAATTTCCTGAAGCAGCAGAAACATACCAAGACTGACGGTCCGAGGCTTGTTGTGGTCATTTGGTGCGGGCCTACGTGCTTGGTGGGGTTGTGAAAATGACGGAAAAGTCTCAACGGCCAATGTAGCGTACGTCACCCAGGCCTGTAGCCACGGGGGGACATGCCCCCCAAATTTTGCTGTGTCCAGAAAACGTTTTATTAAAACATACAATAAAAACAAAAATCTTGATCCCCTAAAAATATATTTTCCCCTCAGACTTGAAACCTGACTACGGGCCTGCGTCACCCTGTGTTTGTTCGATCCCAATGCGGAAGGTCACCACCCACTGTTTTTGTTTTCGTTACAGCGATTTGCAAGGTGGGCTGCAGTACGGACCACGGTTTCTGCAACGAGCCTGACGAATGCAAGTAAGTTGGTCGTTTATTGTTCTTCGAAACAAAAACTATTCGGTTTTCAGACGGCGTTTGTAAAAAACAATCGCACCGCCGCCAGATTTGGAATTTGAACTTCGGATTCATGATCCGGGCGCTTATCGCGCGAGCTCAGTTCCGCACTCGCATCCTGGCGAATGACCAATGCCCGGTGGTTAACGTTGCACTGATTGCCGACAGCTGGCCGTGTCGTTGAATCATTGCCGATATGTTTCAGAAAATGACTCGTGATCTATGCGGGGTATATAGCCTTGTGCCAGTTCTGTAACCGGAAACCGTGCACTCAGTCCTTTTTCAGCGAAGGAGCTGATCCCTCAGGTCACGGTGCGCCTCCGCTGAAAAA
>Ga0210059_1003026_pt1 | contig 26702 bp, 13 predicted proteins | sample Ectturendosymbi2_FD_188042 | JGI IMG/M metagenome (GOLD analysis project Ga0210059, IMG submission 188042) | Ecteinascidia turbinata endosymbiont from Florida, USA - Sample 2 (SPAdes) (version 2) | ecosystem: Host-associated > Tunicates > Ascidians > Unclassified | place: Key West, Florida... | reverse complement strand
TTTTTGAAGACTTTTTTAGTGTTGATGAAAAGTCAAAAATGATGGGATACTTGACCAAGTATGTGCGGGCCACGTAAACCGGTACCGCGGGCCGGGTTGTGGCCCGCGGGCCGTATGTTGCACGCCTCTGTTCTAAAGCATGTACAATTTATCAACTTCATTTTTACACAACTGAGTTTTTGTGTACGGCACATCTGATTATGCACTAGACAGACAAAGCTACTATTAACAACTTGGGTGCTTGAAGCTGCACTCTCCTCTGTAGGCTTACCTGTACCACCTGAAACAACAATCTGTCCAGACGACCTTTACATTATTCATCAGCCTTTATGCTTTCTTATTTTTTCCTTGTTTTTTTCCGCTCCACTTGGATAATTTATGTTGAACTGTGGTCTTTTCAAACGAATATCAATAAACTAAACACTCCAATTTCTAAAAATCATCATTTGGTATGAAAAATTATCATTTGGTGTGAAAAGTTATCATTTGGTATAAATATTTGCTCTTATTTGATAGGGTCATTTCAGAACTTTTGGGAAGAAACTTAAACTCACAATTTTTTAGGTGCGGAAGTTGGTTTGAAGCTTTTCATTATTTGCACATTGGAGATGATGGTGAAGTCCCTTTGAAAGTATACTACTTGCACATTAAAGTGATTGTTTGGGCCTCTTTGAAAGTAAAATACTTGAAGTTGCTGTTGGTGGCCTTTTTGAAAGTAAGATACTTACATATTGCAAGCTGTTGGGGCCCCTTTAGAACATAGTACTTGCACATTGCAATTACTGTTGGGGACCCCTTTGAAAGGATAGTACTTACACATCGCAATTGCTGTTGACAGCCTCTTTGAAAGCAAGGAATTTTGATTTACAATTGCTGTTTGGGGCCCTTTGAAAGCATAGTACTTACACATTGCAGTTGCTGTTGGGACCTCTTTGAAAGCAAGGTACTTACACATTACAATTGCTGTTGGGGGCCTCTTTGAAAGCATGGCACTTACACATTAAAACTGCTGTTGGGGGTCTCTTTGAAAGCAAGGAATTTTACATCACTGTTATTGTTAGGGCCCTTTTGAAAGCAAGGTACTTACACATTGCAGTTGCTGTTGGGGCCCCTTTGCAAGCACGGTACTTACACATTACAATTTCTTTTAGGAGGCCCTTCAATGAAGTTTAACAGCAGAGTACATACACGTTTCAGTGGCTGTTGGGGGCCTCTTTGAATGCAGATTACCTTCAAATTGCAGTTGCTGTTGGGGGGGGCTTTGAAAGCAAATTACCTGCAGATTACAGTTTCTGTAGGGGGACCTTTGAAAGCAGAGTAATTGCTTATGATCTGTTTTGTAGCACATTATATGAGTAAATAATAAGTTTTTCACCAAAAATAAGGAAAGTTTGTGCGCGTAACACCTCAAGGGCGGGCCCCCAAAAAGGGGGGCCCGAGGCAAGCGCCTCGCTCGCCTCCCCTTAAACACACCACTGATTGTGACATTGTCTTTGTTTTAACAAATTTGTAGTGCACATCGACTAGATAACTTCAGTGTTTTTCGGCGTCCTAGTTGCGAGTACACGTTAGCAGTGTTTGGCTTTCGCATTGCTATATTACACGGGTGGCCAACACGTCGATCGCGATCGACCGGTCGATCGCCGAGTGTCAGTTGGTCGATCGCGCCTGATTTTGCATTGAATTAACAAGATACCCCTGCTATATTTTATCGTAACCAATAAACTTCACATATACAATTCACAAGGCTAAGTCCGGTACAGTGTGAAGCTTAAGGTTAGCCTACAGTATTATGATATTGAGCTGGTCATAAATTGCAATTATATGTTAATTTTTAGTGCGAACCTCAAAAGTTATAGTCTGCTTTACACTGGTAGTCAGACAGCTGCTAATGCTAAACTGTCACCGCAACAATGCAAAACCAACAGTAAGAAACAATTCTTCACCACGACATCTCCCGCCAGTAACCACAAACAAATTCTTACCGAAATACAGTTTGCCACTTTGATATCTCTCACCGCGAAAATATTTCATCTCGGCACTTTTTGCCATAAAATATTTTGATTCACGACCTCTCCCGCTACAAACAACTCATTACAAACATTTCTCACCTCAATAAGATATTTGCCGCTAAAGGCGCAGAACAGCGAATCCGTCTCAAGGTGTTATTACTACTAGTAATTCCTGCTAGATGCGGACTGTATTTACAATGCCACGGAAACCCATTCATGATTGGAAACAAGAAAAAAAGCAGCGGAAGCACTTGTTCGCTGAGTCCATCAGCAAAGTTCAGCCAAGTGGGAAACAACTTGTCTAGTGCACGTTGCAAACTCCATGAGTGTTGGTAGCCCATTACATCTCGCAAACTAGCTAGCGACCGCAGTAGTCTCAAACGACGTGAACTTCCGCAGTTGTCAGGGAAAGAATGTTCAGCGCGCATCGCAAAATCTGTCAGTAGTTAGTAGTGACTGCGGCTGCTGTAACCACAATTTCTCACCGATAATATCTCTCAACGCAAATAGATTGCTACCAATGACACCTTTCGCCACGAACCATTCGTCACCATCACAGCGTATTAACATCTTTCCTCGACGAAATCTGTCACTGTGTGGACGCCCACATTTCTCATCGCAATGCCTTTCACGGTACTTACATTGCTACAACGGTGTCTCCTACCAAAAATTATGTGGTTTGCAGTGGTGCAGTAACAAGAACTTGAATTATGGAAATGCTGTATCAAAACGAACTTGCTACGATCCAGTTAGAATTTTTCTGTAGGCAGACAAAAAGGCATCTGCATTTTGGGCCACATGAAAGTTCAGTTCACATATACTCGGATTTTGTACTCCTTCAGCAGTGTTACGAATGGTCTACGGCGCCCATCTGCGTTTACTTGCGCCATAGGAAAGTACCTACAGCTCGCTTTCATGTTCGGTTACAAAGATACCTCGACAACCAAATATATCATAAGAATTACTTTCAATAAAATCTGACGTAAGATCGTATAGCAGATCATGAGGGAAAAATTCTGACGTATGTCATATTGTACTTGTGTTTTTAAGGCTTCATTCTTTCATTTCTTATCACCATCTTTCTTGAACAACGGAAAGAAGCTCGTGCTTCCTAGCCCTTATCATGTGGAGTGTCTGCAAATTTAGGTTTACAATATTGCTGTATTTTTCTATTGCTCGTATGTAAACATGTTAGCTTTTTGAAACACGATGCAATATTGGATGCCGGAAATATGTAAGGCGTTCGTCTTGTCACAAGCAATGCTCCAAGGGGATTTGTTCATGCCAAACCTTTCCTTTCGTGATACGAGTGTGTAAACTTTTTTTATTTTGGCGACTTCGTTTTGTTTTTAATTGTTTAACCGTTTGTTCCAAAGTGAGAGAATAGATAAAGAAGAAATGGGTGATAAAACCTGTGCGGGGTGCAGTTATGTCAGGTATTTTGGTGGAGTGCGGTTTCTCTTAACAAGAAATTAAGCACCAACTAGGAATCAAGAGCTACTAGACAAGCTCTCAGCAGGCCCGCAACTATAGGGAGCTGGGGGGCTTTCACCCCTGCAACATTTTTCGCCCTCCTGGAAAAATGTTGGACATAGTTTAAAAAATTTGGGCCCCTCTCAGAAAACTCTTCGCCCCGCGTAGTGTCCCATTCTGGTTACGGGCCTGGTTCTCATGTAGGGTATAAAGCAATTAACACCCGGTTTGCAGGTCGCATAAGAGGTGTGTATGGGGAATTTACCAGGTCGCAATGCTCGTGAAATTTCAAGGTCAGATGCGCGAGAGGTGATGCAAACCGGTCGAGTCCCACCACTGACCCCATGAGGAAGTACACAGAGTCCGACTGAGTAATGCAGTGCGATTAGAATTACCTCAGAGTTGACTTGGACCTCTCTAGGTGTTGTAGTGAGCAGAACTATCAGATTTTGCCGAGACCCGTGGGGGGTTTCAACCCCCGGGTTGTTGTCCCCGTTTGCATCCCGAGACGAAATGCGAGCTCAAAAATAACCGAATGAACAAAAACCGTTTTAGGTCACTTTATATTGTAAAATCCAGCTTCTTCAGAAGCAAGCGCTGCATCGGAGTTGCAGTTGGTGACATTGCGGAGTTACAATTGGCGACTTCATCAGCACGTTTTTTGCGAGACGATCATTTGAAAAGTTTGACGAATCTAATTTAAAGTTCACAGAAATATGCTCTACTGAATGATGTTTAGTTCGTTAAGCAAAATTTTATTCGGGTACACCGCGTACCAAAGACAACAGTGGTGCAGTGGATAGTGCGTCCAGTTATCCTACGCAAATTTCTAACCCTCAGTGGTCGTTTCAGACTAACTTTACGGAAAGATTCACAGAATGGACAGATGAGTTTTTATACTACAGAGTGAGCTAGAAACATTGTGATGCGTATAGTTGAAAAATCGGTTGATTCTTTGCATGTATTGCGAAACGGTGTGTTTTTTCAATTCAATCACACTACTTCATTTTCGAGCAATTGACGGCGAAGACTAGGTACGGAGTGAAACTTTTTCTAGAGGATTGTCTTGTTTCTTGTAAACTGCAAATACTAAAAAATATCAACAAATGTTTCCTGTCAAAATTGACCCTCCACTATTTTTGTAAACAGTTACTCTTATCTGCTGTAGGAACTCTTCTAAACCTCAAAACTTCCTTTATTTTTGTACAATTATATTTATTCATTGTTAAATAGAACAAAAGAAAGGAAAAGCATCTGTTTGATAAACTGCCGTCATAATCTTCATATACATTTGCCAAGTCTTAAAGTCTTTCAGCACGGGACAGTGGACTTTGGAACGCGAAATGTAGAAATAGCGAACAGCCAAATAATAAAAATAATTCTAAAGCAAATCAAGCAAAAACTTTAAGATACATATTTCTGTAAACATTGTTACTATCATCAGTAAGGTGAATATGGGCTTCAACAAACACATTATGAGCTTTTAGTTCGATTGATTTGGCCTTATTTTTATTTTTAGAACAGTGGACTTTTTCATATTCAAGTGTTAGACAAATCCTTCTGTGGAAAAATGGTTGAACTACGCTCATTACATGAACTCTATAGCACTTTTCCATCTGTTTTGTTTGTAACAACCCATCTCAAGAACTATGTTTGCTGATATGAATTTTACTTGCGCGTGTTTTCATTACGAAATGTAACCGTTGATGCTTGATCGAAAACCTTCCCCCATCCAAATGAGGATTATTATTTGCAAATACGCTATTAATTTTTATTTAGCGTGGAGGTGAAGAGAATTTTACATGCCCTTCTGGAGAACTTCAAGCGATTGTTGTTTGTAAGCGCATCTCATGCGTAAAAAGCAAACAAGAAAACTCCAGCAGCCAACATCGCAACTGCCGCAATATTAACGGCAACAGCCGGCCATTTCTCTTCGCTAATATCCATTAACGAAGCTTGCATTTGCTCTTGCTGCTCTTCTGTCAAGCCGTTTGTATCTTCCAGACCACAAAAAAGATCGAATGCTTTTTTCCATAATGGTTTATCTGTACAGGAAAACATTTATTTCTGAGCAGTATTCTTAACGTCTAAAAAGTGTACAACTCGGCTGCACGACCAAGGTATTCTATTTAAAATTGTGTGTCTTGAAAACTGTGTACTTCATTTTTTGTAGTGTAGTCGTCTCAGAATATTCATTTGCAAGGTCAACTAGACCACCAGAAATTTACACGAAGCTGTCAGCCCATGCATCAAAGTTACCAGATGGAACAATCTTAGGAACCTGTAACTTTTCCAACACAAAATTCCGAAGTTTTCTTGAGTCATTCAGTCAAAAGGACAAACAGAGTTTCACAAAAATGCAGATGTGACCAGGTTTCACTCACAAGGAGTAGATAGAATGAAACGACTAACCCTTAAGAAAATTTTTACAATTATTCTGTATTTGATAGTACTTTCTGTAACTTGGACTTTGGGGTAAATTTTGTGCAAATCATGGTGTACGTCTAAAACCTACGTAAAAGCCTAACCCTGTTACTACTGATTTTATTTCAAATATTGTGACATCTACAAATTAATGACTTGGTGTTACACCTGTGATGGTTTTCACGATATTTGAGAATATCAGCACCAGCAAAAGTAAGCCAGTACCATCAAAACATTTTTTGTTTTTTGTTGTGAGCTCTTATAGACAAATGGCAACATCTCGACCATCATATCAGGGTTTGTCGGCTTCCAGGAGATTATGACGTCATCCAAATGTAAACAAAGATGCATAAACATCCTCCAATTATGTAAACATAAACAAAAAATTCGACATCCCAAGCTTAATTTTTTTTCTATCTAAACTACAAGACTTTACCCATCTTCAGAGGGCTTGAACAGCTCTCGATCGCAATCTTCTGACGAGTTGTGGCCATATATGATATGAGTATAACATATCCAGGGTCAGCGTTTGTGGGGGTAGAATGTTCTACCAATTTTTGGTTCATGAGCCATACTTTTGACTCCAGATATGCTAGAAAGCTAAACAAGGGCTCTAAAGACTCGGATGATAGCCTAGATTCCAAAAAAATGACCCAAAAAAAGCCCGTTGGGTTGGCGCCCAGGGCCAGGTAAACTCGGCCCAAAAGTCGCAAAAAATGCCCCCGTTATGATGTCACCCACAGAGAACCTCAAACCCAAAACGAAAAGAATTTTTTTGCAATCTCAACTAGAAGACTTGCGGAATCGGTAGATGGTTTGAACAGCTCTCTAGCTCAATCGGCTGGTAGTTATGGCGTGGCAAAGTTTGGTCAAAAAAATGGCCGGCGCGGGACTTGGAGGGTATACAAGTTGTTTCGCCCCAATGAAGGCAGTAAGGGAAATACTTCCGAAACGTTGGTCAAAAATAAAACACGTTCTAGCACATCAGAAGGACTCCTTTTTATGTTTACACCATCGTCACTGCCAACAGAAACATCTAAGCATTTACTGATAAATGATAACCAATGAAATAGAGTGCCTTGATTATTTTTGTATTCGTTAAACATTGATCCAAAACAGGTTTCATTAACCTTTGATCCTCGACGTGCTTTGGCACTGAAATACTATATTCTGCAGCCTGCGTCAGTGGCTTCTCAGCTTAGTTAACAAGTTATGTGTTTTTTTACATATGTTGCCCAAATCTTGTATTGCTGGTGCCAAAAACGTTTTTCAAATGTTACGGAACATTACGCATAAACACAAGTGTAGCCAGGGGGCCTAGAGGACCATGGTTCCCCAAAATATTTAGCGTATATCTAGTATTTTGGGCTATCAACGCCACTGCGCATAAACACTGAAGTCATTAACACGGTGTCCACTAAGAAATTAAAACAGTCGGGTGAAAGGAAGTTTATTTCTCACAGCTTGGTGTTGCCCACTTAATGATCATCTCTAAGCTAAAGCATTCAAAACATAGGCTACACTTTCAAAAGCTGGAATTTCAATAAAACGTCTATGGCTTAATCAGTTTTTTTTCTAAGGAAAATGTTGGGTACCTGGTATGGACTTCTAGGGACCCGATTTCTCTGGTTCTAGGGACCCGATGTTCAATTCTAGGGACCCGAATCGGGTCTCTAAAGCACCTTAAAAATCCTGGGCTTAATTCTCTATCCTATATCAAAATAAACAATTATCTGCATGCAGGCCACAAAATTACGTTCTACACAAGGCTGCTATATTGAGAAGAAACTGAACTAAGCAGTAACAAGGAGCTCAGGGTACAATACAAATATGTCAATAATTTATTCAGGGTTTTTTTCATATGAAACACTGATTAACCTAATCTTTCTTCAAAAATCTAAAATGACGCATCAAAATTTCGGGGATCAATTGCCCTTTTATCCATGGTTGCGGGCCTCATGTCAAACAAGATATGACGACGACTCCAGAGCAATTGTATATTTGATGAGTTGTTACTTAGTAGGTTCACTGAAAAGATAATTCAGTTGGCTTTGCCTCAGCACTCGGTCTAGAATGGTGCGCCCAGGAGATTATCAGGGACCACTAACGTACGGAGGGGGGGCCACTGTGCCATGGACCCCTTAGACCCTAAAAATAAAAAAATGTATGAACAGTATGCGTATTTTTAGGTGTAATTTGGGTATTTTTTGGTGTAATTTTGCAAAATTTTTCCCCGGGGCATGCCCCCGGAACCCCCCTAGAATGGTTGTCCTAAAGTTAATTTGTGACGTCACACGACTGTGACGAAACCTGCCCCCCTCGGGAATTTTCTGCGTACGCCAATGTCAGGGACAGTAGAGTTCACCTCCGGAGGCTTTCGCAACACTGAAACGCCGTTTACATCACCTCACATATGTTGTCGCGATGTAAAACGTGCATGACCACCAGGCAACAGAAATGAAAAATAAACGTTTGTTGAGCCGTTGTGTCATTTTGGTCTCTTCTCAACTCAACAAACGCCGACAAATATACCAGTAGTAAAACACCTACCATCCACGTCGCTGCCAGACTGGCTTGAAAGATCATCTTGGTTTTCTTTTTCTGCTTCTGCTGTGCTTGTGCTTTCGGCATGGGGATCTTCTACGTTGTCAAAACCACCGTTGATCTGACCGTTGGCCTCCTATTACAAAAAGTAATGCAATTTCCAATTTCCAGCATACACTTGGAGGTTGAACATCGGCTACAGCCAGATGAAGTTATTGGAGCTATTGTTTCTAGTATTTGCCTGCGAGGCACAGTACCTGTTTGTATTAGTCTTTCAACAAATAATTATTTGAAAGATATTAGTCAATTTTCGCATAATTTCAAACTGATGATGAAAAGCCGCAGACAAAAGTTTTACTGCCCGCCAAACAGAAAACCGAGCGATTATCACGTCAGTGCACAGAAGAATGATATTGCTAAATCCTATTTTCAAACCTTTTGTGACTAAGTTTGTCGCAAGATACAAAAGCGCTGGCTTTATTAACTGTAGCTTACAAAATCAAAGGAGAACGGTAAACGCAAAATGCTGAAACGTATTTTTCGAGGTTTTGTGACAAGACCTTTTAATACTCAGTGGTGTGTTTGTAAGCGAAAGACTTGCCTCCGCCCCCCTTTTTAGGAGCCCCGCTTGAGGTGCTTCGCGTGTACATTTTCCTTATTTTTGGTGAAAAAATTTTTATCCACTCATATAGTATACACCGAAGTAGATGATAAGGAAGTACTCTGCTTTCAAAGAGGCCCCCAAACAGCAACTGCAATGTGCAAGTACTCCACCTTCAAAGAGGCCCCCAACAACCACTGTAATGCGTAGCCTAAGTACTCTACTTTTGAAGGGGCCCCCCAACAGCAACTGTTATGTGCTCTGCTTTCAAAAGGGCCCCAACAGCAGCTGTAATGTGTAAGTACTCTGCTTTCAAAAGGGCCTTCAACAGCAACTGCAATGTGTAATTACTTTGCTTTCAAAGGCCCCCCGAAAAAGCCACTGTAATGCGTACGTATTCTGCTATTGAAGGGGACCACCAACAGCAACTGTAATGTGTAAGGACTCTACTTTCAAAAGGGCCCTCAACAGCAGTTGAACGCGCAAGTACCCTGCTTTCAAAGGGGCCTCAGTAGCAGCTAGAGTTACCAGATGGCCGGTATTTTACTGCTAATTTAGCAAAGGCCAGTAAGAAGCCGGTATTTTGAAAATTGGTGCCTGAAGCCGGTGTTTTGAAAATTAATAAATTGCAGCAGTAACTGCATAAAGAACCAACGCAGAACCTCTGAAACTATAATGACTCTAGAAATTAATCTTGTCAGGACAGTTCCTTCAGCGAAGTTCATTTAACAATACTTGCTGTTTCTCCGTTTTGCCTCTTCCTTTTTTTAGTCATACTTAGTATCTTCCATCGTCTTAAACGTGATTTGCATGAGCATTTCTTTTGGCAGTTAACCGTGGTGGGGTTGTTGTCTAAACTACTACCGTGGGCTATTGCAGGCAGAATGCAGGAAAAACATAGAAATGCATTGGACGACAGTGACATTGCAGAGACTAGTGAACCTTTCACAAACACGCGAGCTGCATTAAACAGGCACATTATTTCGTCAGTAGACTATAATTGGCTCAAGCAAGGGCCAGCGAATCAATCGGAAAGTCATCGTTCAGCCAGTTTTAGTGGTCCAGAAGGTAACCATACATTTTTTGAAGGTTTTCAGGTGAGATAGAAAATATTCGTTGCAAACTGAAGTGAATGTAGCACGCAAGTAATTGTTAGTGTTGTTATGGTGTTCATACAGGTAATACTACCGTAAAAAAGCAAATGTTATCTAACTGTACGGAAAGATGTTCGCTTCAGAAATTGATAGACAACATGCCAAATTGGAATTTTACTAGTGCATCTTTTGGAGTTTAAGAAAACACTTCCATTCACATTAAACACCCCAGTTGTCGTTTTCATTTTCAAAGTAGGTTGCTATATAGACTATGCTCAAAAGCGTACGTTTATATAATGTCTGAAAACTTTTTCAAGCCAACCATTGTGGAAGCTTCATGATATTGCGAAGAAAATAACATGAAAAATGAATGCATTGTCAAAAACTGTGTTTTTTTAAATATTTTTCGAGAATCCAGTGCCATCAAATATTCGCTTACGGATGCAGTCTAGATTTGTAATCGTTGACAAAATGGTCGGTATTTTTACAAAACGCATCTGGCAACCCTAGTAGCAGCTGTAATACGTAAGTACTCTGCTTTTAAAGGGTCCATTAACAGCAACTGTAAAACTAGAGAAGGGGGCGATGTCAGCTTGCTATCGCTACTTTTATGTGTTGCTAGCTTTGTTTTCCCAACATTCAGTGTTTTCTAAAATTGTGCATCATGAATACCCTTTTGCATTTTCTGTTTTGTCAGTCATACTGTAGTCTCAGTAGCGTATCCTTGGGTGGCCCACATATCGCATTCCTAGGCTTGATCAAAAGGTCGTATCTTGGTTGGCTGAATATGATGACGTCTCAGTTGCCCTTTTCAGCCTTGCCTCGGGCCCCCTCAACCCAAAGTCCACCACTGTTGATACTCCTCAGGAAATCTTCTCTAAAGAGTTGTTTAAATGTCTACAACGTTTAAAAAGTATTCCGCAACTTTTTGTGATCTTCTAGTTATTTTAAGATAAGACTTTTGCAAAGCGATCAGTAAGTTCATCTCCTTTTGTTTTAGTCAAGGATTCAGTGTTAAATTGTCTGAAAGTACAACTTGGGTTGATTTAGAACAATTTGTGAACCAGCGAAAAATATTTACGCCTATTCAGTTCTCAAAAAACAAGGAACTGAAATAAATAGATATCGATAATAATGGCAAATTTTATTATACAGTGATGACAGATTTATCATATTTAAAGATTTTAATTATGCTGGAACGATTGCAGAGGTCTGTAAATCTGTTTCATGTAGATAAGTCGTGCTCATTAATAAGAACACAAGCCGACTATTACATCTCTTGAAGATTTTTACAATTGTATGCAAGGAGAAGTGCTGAACAATGCACAGAAAATTGTTTTTTGTTTCGAAGAGTCTAATTGTTTTGCTCTTGTAGAAGAAATAACGGACAGCAGCCCATGAAACGTTATGGTTTTAAACAAGCTCGACAAAGGTACAAGCATTTTTTAAGTCTAATACAAGCCTTAGATGGGTTTTTAATTTCTACCGCAATTTAACCATAAAACGCTCGAAGCCTTGCAAAAAAATTTTGAGCAGGAACTCATTTGCTTATCGCTTGTACAATAAAAAAAAATTAAATTTCGACTGTTGGAAACACTTCATTGACAGCCGGGCCTCCACTGCCAGCTTGGAGAAATTGCGGTTATGGCCGTTGTTTCTGGTGCTATTGCAGAATCACTTCGTCATCTCCTGTTTATAAACTATGCAGAACAAAATTTAGCACGATAGAAATGATAAGACGTCTTGTACGTACCTTCACATTTTTCATGGTAGATTCTATTGGCACTCGTTTTCTTTTATGGTATCGGGTCCAGTAAGTCAAACGAACCAGCTGAAAAAGGCTTTGGTTTAGCGAAAGAGCATCTGGTTTAGTTTGGTTGCCGTAGAACAGGCCTGCACAACATACGGCCCGCGGGCCACATGCGGCCCGCGAGATCTTTTCTTGCGGCCCGCGAGAACTCAGTTGCAGAAAATGTTGAAAAAGCCCGACTTCGGATAATTACTTGTCCTTTCAGAATTTCTTCCACACTATGACGAAATAGACTTTTGCGGCCCACGGCGAGTTTATGTTGATCAATTTGGCCCTTCGAGCTTTCTGAGTTGTGCAGGCCTGCCGTAGAATGTTGAAAATTAAAGATCTAGGCAACATGTCAGTAATTTTGCTTTTCAATGATCGTGTTCTGAACAGAGTCAATTCACAATTATTGCTTCACTGCGGATGGAAAAACCACCACTTCTTTTCAAAAGGTGCTGCGAGTTACAAAGTCTTGCATAAATGAAATTGCTTGTGAAAACGTTTGCTCGGAGTACTTACGCAATCCTTATCGATAGCCGGTGTAAGCAAAGAGATGACAATCGATATGATGATTGTACATGCTAATAAGATCATTGAAAAATACGTGTAGTGAACTTTGTAAAGAATGGTCGGTCTGTATTCCGGTTCGCCACATGGGGGTCCAGGAACTGCAAACTCCATTATCATTCGCACACAGCCAATTATCAATCCCAAGACAAGACCCCAGAAAGCTCCCTGTTAAAAACAAATCGCGGAGAAAAAGTTTAATTTATGAAGAGTTTCCACACTGCGTATTTGAAATACAGGGTTTTAAAAGAAACCTGCAATGTCAAAGGAACGATTAGACGAAACAGTTTCACGTTAGCTTATTTAGAAAATATTCAACCAACTTGCTGTATGAGTTGTGTATCTCTACCAGTCTTTCAGTCTTTAAATAAAATTAATATTCAAGATAGGATCAAGTTTATTGTCGTAGACCTGCAAAGGTTTTCTTGGTTGATGGTTTTATAGTCATTGAGGCGACCAATTTCTTTTAAGGGCGCTTATTACTTTACGATTACGTTTGCAAGCCATAGTGACTTCGATTTTGCAAAGAAATTATTTCGTGTATTTTTTGTAACAACGGCAAAGTATACGGAACAGCGGTTTGCTTGATAGCACACTGTGGAGTAAAACAAATAAAGTAAACATTTTAAGGCCAACTATTTTACATCAATCCGCCCTGCTGCTCACCGGTTCATTAAGTCTGGACCAAAAAACAGCCAAGGCGAAAACGCCTGTGATGGGTGGAGCGAGAAAGCTGGTAATAGATTGTATGTAATCAAACAGCTTTCCGTCACTGAATGCTTGAATGATAGGCACCCACGCTATACTGATACCAACCATAATGAGCACAAAAACCCTGAAAAAAATTTCGTAAATTTTAGTTTACTTTGGTGACACTACCACAATGCGAAAAACGAAAACCGTACATTTGAAAAATACGTTTTTACAAAATTAGCTACAAGATGCAGTTTTATTCCTTTGTGAAATTACTGCTGTCTTCAGTAAAAGTTACTTCTTACCTCCCAACAATCATAAGCTCTTTTTGAGAGGCTTTTGGCCTTAATTTTGTCCATATATCGCACGTAAACAGTGTGCTGGAGCTATTGAACACCGACGTCAAAGAAGACATGAGAGCAGCAATCATCACTGCTAGCAATAACCCTGTAAAATCGAAGTGCTGATACACATACAGGCATAAGCAGCGGTGGGGTCAGTGGCTGACACACCAATAGTTTTAGCAAACTTATCAAAGATGTTTTGCTGCTGACTTATCAGATCTAACAACTTGCGACCGTTTTAGAAAAATTTAGAATGTTGAAAACAAAATAATCCTTGAATTGTGTTATGCTTTGAAAGTGTTTGAAGAACGTTTCCCGCTCATTTTGCTGCTATTAACAAGCGAAACGCACTCTTGTACAAAGTCCCTAATGGACAGAAAGGTTGTGAAATTTTCACCTGGTCTCTTGAAACGTAATCTGTTCCAGGTTTTTATCGAGGTCACGGTATCTAACATAAGTTTTCCAGTCTGCTGACAAAACTGACCGGATGGTTCGACAGTTTCTCTAAATTAATTTCAGAGCAGAAAAATTTCCAGGAGGTATGTATTTTTTACAAACAAGGCCAAACTATTTTGGTTAAATTGATGTTACACTTCAGGTAAACAACATTCTATGCAGGCTGCTTGCATTAAGCAAAAATGCCCAAAACAAATTTCGTGGGTTATATCTCCGTTAAAGCAAGATTGCAATGTCGATGACCTGCGCAAATGTATCTCTTTATCTTTTCACAGGTATGGTTCAATGCATTGCAACCCATTTTCTACAAAAAGATGACTGCATGTTTTGTTTCATGCTCGTTAAAGCGACAAACATTGCTTTTACCAAAAAAACGCCCAATAAGGAAAATTATTGCCTTGAATAACTTGTATTGTTTCCCTTATGCTGCTTCCTTTCTTGGCTCTATCAACTATAAATGCTTCCTTTGTTCGGGTTCTAACGCAGTGTGGCGGATCGTAATTTAAATAGGTGATACTACCGCAAGCTAAACTTTGTTCCTCTGATGAGGTTAGGCTCAAACAGCGCAGTCTGGAGAGAGAGTGATAAATCAAATGCCGATTTGATCATTGCTGATTTGTCAACTTTCGCATTCTGAAGTTAGAAACAGTTTTTTTTCTTGTCGTTTTAATCAAAACTATGTGAGAAATCTATGTGTTTGCATGCGAATTCAGGTTGTTTTTTGTGTGTAAAAAGTGTCAATGTGTGATACAAATTGGGCCTGCCCAAACGTGTTGTTCCTGGTGCATTTGCAGTAATGATGTAGGGCTGTTACTGTTGAGGATTGCATGCACACATGACCCCAAGATATGCGATCCAGTGTCTAGCATAAGTTGTTTGCCCCGTCACTATGAGTCGCTACTGCTTCGCTTCTCTCTTCACCTGACGCAATTATGCCATGAAAACGAGCAGTGCTTGAGAAGCCTCGGTAGCCTTGCAACTGCATGGCTTACCAGAGCTTGAGAAGCTAGACAGCACGAAACAAACGAAGGAATTAACAGTTTCCACGGTTTTAAACTTTAACATTTTATTCGGCAATTAGTGGCCCACACGCTTTGCATAGTTACTTTATTGTAGAGCTACTTATCACGTAAAAAAACTAATGCCAAGTTGTTGTGATGTAACACATTAACAACTGCTGAAATTTTATAAATTTCTCAACCGCTTAAGGTACGATACAGCTGAAATTTAGAAGTGGCAAAGATTTTTGACTGATTTATTGAGAATATGAGGAAGACTGAAAGCTCTTGACTGCAGCAACAAATTTTCTAAAACCAAAATAAATCGAAACCAAGCGTGCTATGGAATCAAACGACCTGTGAGAAACAGAAAAGAGAGTAACTTTGCTCACAATTTTCAGCAGTTTCGTACATTTACCAGGTAATATTTGAAAATACACGTGTCATGAAAATGCACAAGCTATAGCATGAAAATGCACAAGCTATAGCATGCAACCAGCAACAGTTTGTTGACTTACCTTTGGCTCCTACTGGCATTATGAATAACACAAGTTTTGCGTATGCGTAATTTGTGCAACCGACAGATGAGCCGCAGGCTTCCTCACAAGTTTTCGAAGTGGCGCAACCTACTTGGTCTGTAATCACATAAAATAAAACTTGTTGCACACTTGAAAGGTTGCAAAACACTTTACCTATAGTAGAAAATTACTGAAAGCAACACACATCGATCATTTCATGTTGGCTAGAGCAGCGGTCTTATTTCTAATGTAGTTTTACACTTATGCGTTGCAAGTACATGCATATTCTAATTTCACATCACTTCTGTAAAAGCTACATAATTTGATAATTGAGAAGCTCTTCGTTTGTCTACAAAACACGGAAAACGTTTCCATCCGCGTTTCAGCATTCTACAGAAAATGCTGGTTCACATGTATTGGTTTCTTCCCCATTCAATTTTTAAAATAAGATTATGTGGATAAACTTCTGCAATTTTTTGATTGTGAACAGTTAGCCACAAATACCGAAAATATAATTTTCGGCAGTTTTAATTTTACAAATTTTGAAGAGATTAAAAGTTTCGCAGTTCGAGCTAATTATTCGAATTTCAAGCAGCAAATCATGTGTTAACTTTGACACAAATAACCTTACATGTTCAATAAACCCGACATTTTCGGCTGGAAAACGCTGCGCAAAAATACAATTTTTTAGTTTACGTACTTGGGTACACTATTCTGCTGATCATTCCTACCATAACCATCATGTACATGGGAAGAACTTTAAGAAGACCAGCCATTACACATCCTCCTTTAGCGTGCGACAAATTCTTGGCAGCCAATGTTCTTTGCACAATAACCTTCAAACAAATAAGCCGGGCTATTTTACTTTACAGCATAGCGACTGAAATACCGTTTGTATTGCGGTCTAGAAGAGCAACTAATGCTTAAATTCACACACTCAGCAACATTGCAACTATTGGAGAAACCCGCCTTCAATGCAACTTTGAAACAATCTAAAAACTGCAATTTAAAGCTTTTTCCATAAAATTTTCAAAATCATGCAGCTACCTTTAACTACTATGCCTTAGGTTAGGTGCTATGTCCAATTCGTACCTAAATTACTAGGCACAGTACGCACAAGGTACAGATGCTGAAAGATGCTTATTCCTCTTTCAGCGAAAAAGCGCGACAGACGAAACGATCGCGAGATTTTAGAGTCAGTCAGACCGATTGCAGCAAAGTCATGGCCACTGGTTACACAAAACAACAATAGCTGCCGGCTGTGATCACCAGCCGATCGCATAATTCCATTGGTTGAAGCAAAAAAAGAGAATAATTTAATGCAAAAAAGATTCAACTAGGCTTTCATTGGTTGAGGAAAGAAAAAAGTTTTGGGTAGAAAAACGTTGGTTGGACTCCGAGAAAATAAAAATAACTCGCACTACATGCATCGTGTTCTAACACTACCAACATAGTTCAGTGAAATACAATAATGACAATAAAAAGGAAAAGAGGAACACTACATTCAAGCATTAACGGCGCGAGGGCAATGGACAAAAAAGAAACCATAAAAGAAATTCAGACAGAATAATTCTAAGAGTTTGGGTAGACACTGTTGACTACTTCAAACGTGCATACCTACCCAAGTTGAATTACAGTCTTTGCAGAATAGCGTGAATAAATGAGGAAAATATAATCCTTCTAACCTATCTTTCTGCAATCTTTCAAAGGTCCATTGCAACCTTTACCTAAATTAGTGATGACTGTAGAGTTAAAAGGTACGCGTGTATTGCAGATACATTTTAAGAAAAATAGTCTTATCAATCAATATGTATTTACATAAGGATGGGGTTTACATTGCATGCTGTCACTTGCATTATTTTGTTAAATGTTCAAAATGAGTATATTTTATTCTAAATAGAGATCAAGTCTGATTCCTTGGATAAGTATCCACAAAGGTGACGCAGTCCAATCAGTCAGCATATTGTTTTACAAACAGATCGATTTTACGCATTTTATGCAACATCAGTCCTTCTTCAAACAGAATCATCTCTTTGTTTTATCTTTTGTTTGCAACAAGTTGTAGTGATACTTTGGGGCTGAGATTGTTTTGAGAAAATATGAAGTTAGTATATACATGTATATTGCTTGGTTAAAATGCGTCCACTACTGAGTTTTTGCAAGTTCATCAAAAACAGTAATTTCAAATTCATAAGGTTGATGAGCTTGCAGTTGTGTCGAGGACGGATAAAAATACTTGAAGTTTGATGCATTAGGAAGATCATTAATGTGTAAAAGAAACAGTACCGTTTCAAAAGTGGAATCTTGAGAAAACAGTGAGATAGACAGACGTTGCTGAATTTATGGTGGTTGGCATAAACGAAGTGGCACCGGTATTTTTAAAAGCTTTACAAGTAACTCATTAGCGTTCTTTCTTTCCCGCTATGCTCACCCTTTGTTAGCAAAAATTTGGTGAAAATCTTGTAGAAGTGAGAAAGCAATGAAACCTATACATTTCTAGCAGACTTCTATCTACCAACTTCTAGAAGTCACTTGGTGATTACTGATTACATTTTGTCAGGAAATACTCCATTTGCAAGGCAATGGCTATCAAGTTCTGCAAGTTAACAGGATGTACTAAGTTTACTTCCCTTCATCAGCAAAACAGGTATGTTAGGAAGATCACAAGTTTGGGTATATATTAAGTCATTGATTCTGGTAACGATGTCATCGTTAAATTATAGCTTACAAAAACAGATTCTGTAACTGAGGGTTTTGTTAGAGTATAACCTGCAAGGTTCAGCTGTGAATATTGTAGCCAGGGTAGATCCATCTTCAGAAAAGTAAATGTTTGGATTATTTGCAATGCTGTTTGAATTTGAAAAGGATGCATTGGAAGAATCTCGAGTTGTGTTTGGAATGGGTGAATTTTACTTACGTTTATTTTGAATTTGATTATAAATTTTCCAAGTTTTTGGCGGTTTTGTTTACTTTCTTTTCGCTAATTTTCAAATACAAATCTTAGGTTTTCTTTAGCGGCAGGAATAGTTCTCAATTTCTTGCAGCTATGAGCCATGACAGATTGTAGGTTCTTTTTGCCATTTCTTTATACAAACAATGTTTAGTTTTAGCCGATTCTGGAATGATTTTCCTTAGCAACACTTTTTGAGCGAGGTTGTTTTTTTTGCTTAACAGTTCTAAGCATGCTTATTCCCCACTGTCGAAAACAGTCAGAAGGTGTTGCATACGTGCATGCTGTACATATGACAAGTTTTTGTTACAGATTGTTATTTAAAAATCTCGATTATTACTAAAAAAATGAACCATACTCTTAGCCACTTAGTTATCATAATAACCGGTATACGAGCGGCCACAAACAGGAGATCATTGTCAAAATTGACCAACGTCTATTTTTGGCTTTTGTTTTTGACCTTATATTTGTCGATTTTACTACAAGCCGGAAAACGCTGCTGTTGGCAAAATGCACATATTAACCTGCGCTGTCCCAGCTGTAGCAGGATGTTACACAGAAAAATGCATGCTGTTCTGACAATAATTACAGTTCGCAGTTTCCAGTTTTATGAGAAACGAGTTGGCTTACCATGAAAAGCTACGCCCCATCTTTGATCGGGCGATTTGTGATAATCGCTGACTAGGGGTCTGTGCGCACAGGCAACTGCACAGAAGCATTGCTAGTGCAAGCCATTAAACTTTATCACAACAACAAAGAACCGACCTAGATTTGAAAATATTTTACATTCCTATCAGAAGTTTATTGTAAAATCAAAGTTATCAACAAAATTACATGCTCCCATTTTCATAGCAGATCTCCGGTCTGATTTGTTTTCAATTTCACTATAATACACACTGAGAAAAATGCTTTATGCGTGAAACAACTTGTGAAACTACCGTTTTCTGCAAACAATGCCACGAAAATGGACTATGTTGGTGTCTGACAATTTGCAGCTGTTTGAAACACAACGCTAAGGGTAAATTGTCCTGTAATAAGCATGCACAGAAGCAAGTTGAACTGCCAATGGGAAATGCATTCATAAGTTCATGAATATAACTGGGCAAAAAAGACTAGAATAAATTTATGTTGAAAACGGAAACGTTTAGTGATGCCCCAGTTTTGCAAATGCCCGCTGCTCTTTCACTGGTTTCTACGAAATTTAAGGGTGGCCTGCAAGATGTGTTTGTGCATGGAAGCTTCGTCGTTATCATCTTTTGCGACAAAATGGCCGAAGTGTAAAATTTCCAGAAAGAAGTATTTTTGTTAATGTCTTCACAAAGCTGTAGAAAATACAAATGTTCTGGAATGCGGCACTTTAGGGTTTGATTTTAGGGTAGATTAAATGCAACTTTGCTTAAAAGCTTGGATGTGAACATGTTGGTAAAATAAAAAAAAATCGTTTCCTCCATGACACACCCGGCCAGTTTTTGGCTGTAAGGGTGTAGCAATATGAATTCGAAGTGTAGGGTATTGTGTACTTTGCTAACACTATGTATAAAAAGCGATGCATATTGAATTTCCATTATTTTGCAATGATTGCCGACAATTCCAAAGGGATTTGAACTTCCACAAACCATTATCATCTCGTTCTAAGTCAGAAGACAAGTCACTGAGTAATACTCAGTGAGTATACACTGGTTCGTTCACATTGCATCAAAGCCAACTTTCTACTGTAAGTACGGGCTTACATTCCTCAGGCTCTAAAACCTCACAAATTGAATATAATCTATAAAGCCTGAAATACAGGAAAAAGAACAACCAAATGCAATTAATTTTTACATTGCTGCCACTGTGGCCTTTTAATGATGGTGCAATTGACTCTACGTTCAACCACATTGAAGCTCTGTATCGCATTCGAAAACGTTGACAAACCGCCTGAGAAACGCTTATCCTGAATAAACACTTAAAGCTACTTCGGTTATCGCGGAGATCACGCCTTAATCCATTTTGAAAACCAATCTTTTTTCTTTACCTGATCGGTGCACCAATACCAGGTTGCTATGATAGTGATCCCAAAGAGCATACCAGGCCATGGTAAGTCACCATTTATTGGATCTCTGAAAACGTGGAAAGAGTCAGGTCTGGGGCAACCGCAACTGTTGTTTTCGGGTTTCACTCTGGGAATAGCTGCCATGTACTCCGGTTCCAAGTTGTTGTATCCACCAATATAATTAAATGCTGCGTAATGATATCAAAAATTTTTATTTAGTAGCCCTATTTTCTCCCTGAGTTAAAAACAATCATAACATTTTGCTAGAAATTTCACATTTCGCTTTATGTCATTAATAACTGTAGCTTGGAATTTTTTCAAATTAGTCTTTTTTTCAAAATGCAACAATGTGACTGTTTCACAAAATTGAATGGCAAAAACAACATTTTGTATCAGAGTGAATTTTGGAAGTCTTGCAAAGTCGTATAAGAAGCAACAGCTCAATAACCAATGCTTAGCTATAGTAAATCGTTGAGTGTCGCATTATTGCTTCTCTTACAGATTTTCCTTAAAACTTTCTGCAGCTGGCAAGTTTTGTTCCTGTTTAATTTCATAAATGTTTCTGACCCTGTTAAGAGGGCAACTGCTACAGTGTCTATGTTTCTATATCGTAAACATATTTTTCGCAAGTGGATAGTCATTCTCACGTGTCAGTCAAATGTTTGTCAAATGTTCAAATGTTTGCTATCAAATATAGAGCGATAAAAGCATACTTACAGCATACTTACATAAGCCCATCATAGCCAAGCCTCCAGCAAGCATGACAAACGTTTGAGCAGTGTCAGTATAAATCACAGCAGCAAGACCCCCTGTCACTGTATAAAGAGCTGTAATTGCGAGCAGGGCTACTATAGCCACATATAAGTTCCACCCCAAAGCTGTCTGAATGAAGATCGCACCAGCAAAAAGATCAGCCTGTAGATAATATATCAAATAATTCAAAGGTGGAGAAACTTCCAAAGATTTCATTAAAAAAACAAATTTTGACTTGTTGGAATTGTGGATTTCATCGTTGAGTCGATATTCTGGTCTCGTACTGCAACCAGCAGATTTAGACATTGTAAGGGCTGGGGGTGCAAGAGGTACAAGCGCACACCCAAGAGATTTGATTTGTCAAAAATTTGGTCAAAATCACAAAAAATTTGGAAAAATCTCAAAAAATTTGGGCAAGTATATTTCCACCATTTTTAACAATATTAACGAAATTAAACTTCTCTGCAATTGAGTATATTAATAAAAGTTCATTATGTCATGGAAAACACACTGAATATATATAAAATAAACAAACTATTTCTAGTAATTTTGTGTTTTACCTTGTGAGAGTTGATGAGTAACTGACTCACTTGAAAGTTTGGGCAAAAGAAAGCATTTCATTCATGTGCTTCATTAATTGCACGCTGAGGTAATCGAGTATACTCACGGCTCCTATTTCATGTTAGTAGAATCCATTCCAGGCGAATACAGAAAAGCTTTTGTTTTTAGTTTTAACTACATTTTTTTGGATGAACACGTCATGCCATACAGTTTGCTCCATATATATACACTTGAACAGACAATGTTGTGAGATTCACGGCATAGTCATAATATAATTAATATATTGATACATGCCACATATATTTCTTCAAAGAGGAAAGCAGCTTTAGACCTAGCCCAGCTAGGTGTGAGGTTCTTTGCTGACAGCAACAGCAGTGGAATGTGAATGTGACGCCAAAGCTCAGAACTGTGATGCAGATGCTCAAGTGTTCCGCTCCTGTTGGCTTCTGACAATGTTCTTCCACAGCCTAGCGTACTTTTTTCAGTTGGGTCGTTAACAACCAAATTTTCTACTTTCAAATCTATGGCAACTTTGTAGAGGAAAACATAATGTACCAAAAGCTACAGAAAATTTGTAGGGCGAAAGTTTGTCGCATAAAAAATACGGGCAAGTTTGGGAAAATTATGGCAAACTATCCTTTGCACAGTATACCTTGACCTTACTGTTTTCTGCCACTGGGTTTGGATTTTGGAGTCAGACGTTTTATGTCGTGTTGATCCCGTAGTGCTGGCATATCCTGTGGTGGTTTGCTGCTGCTAAATCGTTGAGTCTTTGTCTTGCCCCCGTCGTTTGCCCCCGTCGTTTCTTATATGCCCCCGTCATATGCCCCCGTCGTTTCTCATCACATATGCCCCCGTCGTTTCTCATCACACACAAACTGTGCATGTCTGTTCTTGGGTGGACCCCGCAGCATACCTTCATAGTCTTTCTTGCTATTCTGTTTAGGTCGTTTAATTCTTTTTTTGCTCCAGGCTATGGTTTCTGTTTTGTAAGCCATTGCTAGAATCGAGTATGTGCTGATGGACTGCATATGGTTTTGCCGTCAAGGTGTGATATGAAGGTCTCTTAACTTTTTCTTGTGCGTTGTTTTTACTTTACTCTTGACATCCTGTTTTTTCTGCACAATTTTAGACTATGCCTGCAGCTTCTTTTGATGTCGGCATGATTGAATAAATATTCATATGTCGAGATATAATCCATTTTGGTGTTTCCATGATGATATTTGTTTCGCACATCAGTTAAGTTTGAACCCCACACAAACATCTGCTCATTCATTAATTTTCACATCCGCTTTTCCTTTGGGGAGGGTTGCTGGGAAAACAGCCCTATGAGGACTCGAAATACCTGACAGTTTTCAGCAATCGCAGATACTTCTGCTGGCTCCACAGCAAGATGGGACCAAGCAAGGTAGGTGTAGTTATGGTGCGCTACCTGGTCCTTGGTCGACTTATGGGCCGCTTTCCCGTGGATGTAGCCAGCAGGACTTGCCTCGCCAATCTTTACTTGGATATTTTTATTACATGGCCGAAAAAAACATAGGTGAGGTCCGTCTATTCGGAAGAAGTGGCTCAACGTTCAGGACTTGCAATTCACAGCTGTCCACTTTGCCGCGAAATGTCACCTCGTGAACTCTTCGCAAAAATCCCGTCTGTGCCGCTTGTACTTGAGATAGCGCTCTTTCAATTTTTACCCATGATTCATAACCATAGGTGAGGATCGGAACAAAGACCGATTTAAAAACTGACAGCTTTGAGTTGTTTCAAAGCTCCCATTTTGTGACCATAGAGCGACAAAGCTCACGTAGAACTGCTTTTGCTTTACCAATCCGTGTCCATATCTCCTTGTTCCGCCTTCTGTCAGTCTTGAATGGCACTACAAGATAGTCATACTTGAACTTCGCCGCCTGCTGCAGGGTATTGCCATTTGCTTGCAGTGCGCGCTGCCTTGAGTTTCTGGAGGGTCGTAGTACCTGGGTCTTTACAATGCTAATTTTCATATGGTCGCACGCAGCTGAAAACCGACCAAATGCATATTGAAAATCCTGTTCAGGAATGCAAGTAGTATCAAATCGTCCTCGAAAAGCAAACAGCTGATCCTGTAGCTTCAAACAGTGACATCCTCGCCGACTATGCTACGACTGTCTATCCAATTCATGTAGACCAGTGGTTCCCAGCCGGGGAGGAATTCCTCCCTAGGGAGGAATTTCATGAGTTCAGGTGAGGAACTTCCACTTTTGGCTCTTTCAATTAGTTATATCATTTTATATTTGTAAGTTATTTAGTGGATTATCACACGTTTTTGTTGACAAATTTTAGTGCCATTATTTGGCAACAAACAGTTTTTGTTCCACTTTTCAAGTTGGTGTCGTCAATAAAGCAGAACCGTCGCCACAAAGTTTTCGAAAGGAGGGCTTTATACTCTGAAATTTGATAAAAACTCCACCGATTTATGTTTCATACTTCAATTTGTGGGAGGCTTTGAGCTTTGTCTGAGGGGGCTAAGCCCCAAGAAGCCCTCCGTGTCGACACACCTTTGTCGGAGTCTAACCCCACAGCGAACGGTATGATTTAACTCCGCCGACACGGCTGCAAATTTCTGAGAAAGAATACAAGCACTTGACGGTCAGCAACAGGCGACCTTCAACATCGTACTTCTGCAACACTCCCCATGTTTTTTCACGAAGGACCTTGTCGTATGCTTTCTCGAAGAAGATTGACATCTGTAATCACAGCTGAAATCAACGTTAATATTACAAAAAATGATATGAAATACTCACTGATATCTTCGTTAAAATGTAGAGTATCAACGACAGAATTGAGAGAAATGTTTGAATCCTTTGACCTCCGAAACGTTCCATCAAGTACTCAGGCATGGTTACAACCCCTGACGCTATGTAAATAGGTGCAAAAATCCATCCCAAGAACAAAAGCGTTACAACAGCCTATAAAAATGTTATTATTATTACTAATTTCAGTGCTTGCATTCATATTTACAAAACAAGAGGTCGCTTGACCTCTGGAAATTAAATTTACTGCAGCAAGCCTTTGCTAGCCAAAAACATTTTAATGATCCCAGTTTTGTTGGTTGTATAGAAATAATTTGATTTTATCAGATCAATCTGCCCAAAATTTTAGTTCATTGTTTTTGGAAAAAATGCAAGCATGAGCACTTAAAAACTGTGATGCAGTAAAATTGCTTTTTGGATGAAATCAAAAGAAGTTTGCCACAGTTTTTATCACAACACTAGCAAAATATCATTTGCTAAGAAAACAAGTGCCGTTAGTAGAGGTACCTCAATGTTATAGAGAATTTGTTTTCTTGGTTCTTCAAAATATAAGTGCTTTAAACACAATCAGGCCAAAAGATTCAAACTAAAATAAAACTGCTGGTATGTTCGGTATGAGTAATTGAACTAGCAAACACACTTAAAAATTAATGAGAGAGTTAGAGTATCTCAAATTGTTTCAAGTTTTGGTCGAAATCATTGTTTAAAGTGGCATGCGTTTTACAAATTTGTTAGTTTGCGGTTGCTACGAAAACCAGCAATTTCTCCCACCTCACATATTTCAGCAGCATAAGAATGTTTGACAAAAACGACAAAATTACAGACGCACGTTTGCAACAAAGGTTTTACGCAAAGCACAATGCAGCCACATTCATTGATGTTATGCAGCAACGCAATTATTACCAACTAGGCACCCACATCAAGTAATAGATGACCATAGCTCATAATCCTGGTGTTAAAACGTCGGCTTAATTTAGCACCATCCATCTACATGTTAATACAACTCTAGGTTTTTGCCTGTTCTGGAGGTATTGGAAGTTCCAGTCAGGTTCTGCTGTTCAGTCTAAAGGATGACTACTGCTCGATTTTGGATTATCAACTTTCGGATGGTTTGTTTAAACCGCCGCACAGGGTTATTTACATGAATTTGATCATATGGCACTTGACACTAGGTCTTATTGAGAAAAATGCACAGACAGCTTTCTTTTTCCTTGTAACGCTCTAAATTTCTTGATGATGTGATATGAGATTGATATTTTCGATTTCCAAGATCTGAAAGAACAGCAATCTAGGCATATCAAATCTGCTTTGGACAGCAATTTGAGCAAAAAGGATTAAGCAGTAGTATTGTGTTTAGTTTCATTTGTCACCGCTATTTCTTTCGCTTTCGATTTCCAAATCTGAAGCCCCATTTCCTCGGTTGTTTTGGTTACATTTTGTACTATCTATAAGCGAATTCGTATTTTGACCATTTTAAAGTGATTTTTGTGGTGGTTGCGAAATTTTCGGCCAACTCACAGCTTGGGCTCTGATCTGTAAAATAAATTTGGCCTGTGCTCGTGAGCATCCGATACTATCGCATACACTTTTTTCGATTTCAAGAAGTGTATTTGTGGTTAATGAATTGTTTACAGCAGGGGTGGCCAACTTGTCTTCGACTGGGATCGACTATAAAATTTCTTGCTAACTCGTGATCGACCGGTCGGTAATAAAGTCTCAAGTACAAAATGCCGAAGTTGAGTATCGCACGTGCAAATACAGCGTACCATCGCCTTAGTGATGCGCAGGAGGCAGTGTCCGTTATGCCTAAATCATGATTGTCACGCAATAATAGGAAACAAAATCGAGGCATCTGCCGTGCTACCCGTATTTGCACGTTGCAATGGTCAGCCATCGCAAGAGAAACCAAAGAATATCCGTGACCAACCAATTAATATATAATTTTTATGTACTTTGTGGAATATTGATTGAAAAGTGTTCTTTTTAGGTATCTCGTTAATTCAATGCAAAATCAAGCACGATCGACCAACTGACCCTCTGCGATCGACCGGTCGATCGCGATCGACTTCTTGGCCACCCCTGGTATAGGTGATTGCGACGA
>Ga0210059_1003025_pt1 | contig 26706 bp, 21 predicted proteins | sample Ectturendosymbi2_FD_188042 | JGI IMG/M metagenome (GOLD analysis project Ga0210059, IMG submission 188042) | Ecteinascidia turbinata endosymbiont from Florida, USA - Sample 2 (SPAdes) (version 2) | ecosystem: Host-associated > Tunicates > Ascidians > Unclassified | place: Key West, Florida... | reverse complement strand
TCGCTTGGCGTGGCAGAAGATATTTTTTTATATTTGTATCAGTAGTTTTAGATCGGCCAGAATTAGTGAAATTTGATTGAGCCGAAGTAACAAAGCTATGATTTAATGCATCTGTAATTGATTTTGACCAGCGTTTTCCGTTTTCACTTCACTACTAACCAGCGTTTTCCGTTTTCACTCACTACTAACCAGCGTTTTCCGTTTTCACTCACTACTATCACTACTAACCAGCGTTTTCCGTTTTCACTTTGTTTTATGCCACTGGTTTAAATGGAAGCTTGCTTGATAAAAAGTGCCTCTTTACATTAATTTGATCTCACAATGAACAGAACGCAACATTAAAACCTTTGAGCAGAAATGCCATAGTTTTTTCCACGGGAACTAGCTTATCTCAGACTAACAGGCTTGTCCTTAGGTCACCTTTGTCTGTTCCATCTCATGCCATAGTACTTGTGACTGTCCCATCCCATGCGATTCCCACGAAACTAATAATATAGTACATTATATCATGCGCATGTCTAAGTTCTAGCCCTGCTATATCCAACCGAAATGTATTACCGTGCCAAGAATTATTTCACTACCTTTATGAGCGCCGCACATGGAATGATTTGCATTCATTTTAACAACAAAAGTTTAGTTTTGAAGCTACTGAAAGCATTCGGACACTAACTGCAATGATAACGACTGTACGGTACTTTTGATCACTCCCAAACTATGATGCAATGGCAAGTTCAGTTCTAAAATGGAACAACAAGGGTAGTTAGAAATCAGTTTAATGCAGAGGAACACACAAGTAGAAATCTGAAAAATAGAAATCAGCTTTGCACCGAGGTGTCAGTGTACACGTGGAAATCTTCCAGTACGCAGTACATGATAAACAGACGCCATAGACCATTACACCGAAAATGTTGCATTTAAGATTATCAAAATAAAGATAGGTTGTCATTGCTTTGCACATACACACTAATTAAAAGCTTACCGGGCCGCACAAAACCTTTGACTGCGGGTTGGACATAGCTCGTTTAGCCTCTACAGACCTGTGTGGCTAAAACACTCAAATTCCCAATAAAGGAGGTGCCAGTGAACATTGGGTGATCCTTTTTTAGTTGTAAACTAAAAAGTGGAACAACAACCTTTTTTCGGGGGTCTCACATCACTGCAACATGGCACTGAGCCCTTCGTATAATACATACTGCGTTGTGAGGATATAATAATGGTATCCAACTTCAGAAATACCTTGATATATGACGTTAGAATTACTTACGCTGGGACACGGGACAAATTTGAAGTCCACTGTCCCATCCCATGGTGATCCATGGGATTAGAATTACCATGGACAAGCCCGCAAAGGACTCTGCGTGAGTAAAACCTGGATTTGCCGCAGGGTTACTTAGTTGGTCGTCAGACGATTGGGTTAGACGTAAGTAACACCCCCACAATAAATACTCGACAGCACGCATTTCTATCACATTGTTAGGCTGTCTATGGAAAGAAATCCTTTCTCAGAAAAGAATCAGACACTTTAAGATCTTACAGAGCATATATTTCTCCTACAAAGTAGGTATCATCAGCTCTTATTCAAATAGAATCCTAACATTGTTAGGCTTTTAGAGTGTGTACAAAAAAAGCCTAACATTGTTAGGTTTTTATAAAACAATGTTAGGCCTTTAGAGTGTGTGACACTAATGTCATTATCTTTCAAAACTTTCTTTACTTGTGTCTTCTGTGTTGCAGAAATGTACTTGTGCTTGATTACACGAGAGGCAAGATGACGATAATTATTTTCCAACAGGGATAGGTTTCGAGAGTATTATTCGGACTTTGACAAAGCTTTCCGAAGACTGGACAAAAATAAAGATGGCTACGTGACACTTGCCGATCTCCAAAGAATCCTTATTCAGTTAAACTACTTTTTGGATGAAGAACAGGTAATGCAAGCAATCACAGCATTGACTTTAACTTACACTCGTTTGTTTTTTAAGCGTTAATTTAGCCTAAATCATGATGTATAAAACCTCTTTGAGGCGGCATGCAAAACTGTAATGGCGTTCCAGTTCTACACGACGTACGAAATCCATGTAGGAAACACGGTTCTTAACAAAACAAAGTTTTGAACAGAATGGTTGAGTGGAAAATCAGAGCTTGCATAATCAGGCGAGATGCAAAGCAAAATTTTACCTCAAATTTTGAGTATACCAAGATCTCACTTTGCGTGCAAATAGAGAGGGGAAATATAAGCAGGCCGGTAACCAGGGGGGGGGCGAAGCCCCCCTAGAAAAATTTTCGCTCCCCCTGGAAAAATCTGTTGGACATAGTTTAAAACTATTGGACATGGTTTAAAAAATTTGGGCACTTCTCAGAAAACTTTTCGACCCTACTGGTGTCCCAAGCTAGTTGCGGGCCTGGATATAAGTCATGCTAAAACCTCGTTTACTCGTTCCTCGTTTACTCGTTCATTAAAAAACTGGTGCAATGCGCTCGTTGTGTGCGTTTTCATATAAGTCTTATTTTAATTATGAAGTACCATGCCGTCGAGTGACTCTCACTATTATAGATAAATAGCAGCGTGTGGAACTATCGGTTGTCGGTCACCAGGATGTGAAACACATGCTGCTTTTTATTCAGTTTCTCTCCCTGCTAAAACGGCTTGGCCTTCCTACTACCAAAGCCAGACTTTCTTACTTCGATTTTCTGAGAGCCATTGACGATGGCCGGGCCTCCAAGTACGCAAAGCGGCGCTATGGAACAGATACTTCTGTTCGTGAGCCAGTTACCTGGCAGACATTCGAACATTTGACCATTGACAAAATAATGAAGAAGCTCCAAGAAAAAGTTACCGTGAACTACGACAGCTTAAATTCTGTGAGTATTGAAAGACTGTTGCTATACTTTTTATAGAAAGACGGTGTGCTGTTCCAATTTGGTTAGAGTCAAAATCTGTTTTGGGATTCACTTTGCTGCACGCATGTTTTTTTAAACAAATGCTGGGCAAGCGTTCGATGGTTTCGGGAAAAAATTGCTAACTTCTCTGTACTTAACTAAAATATCGAAATAACAAGTCAATGTAAAGGTGTTATCTGCAAATAGAAAAAATTGAATACCTGTTTCAGTTTTAAACTACATTTATGTAATAATGATAAGTAGAGTTACATTGTAGTTACATGGTCGGCGCTTTTATTCTTGGAGTAGGCATATTCTTCAGTAAGATTTCACGTTAAATCAGGGCCGCAATCAGCTGATATTTTCGGGGGGTGGCAAAATCATTGCAACTTGTTGTTTTACCTAACAACTGAAACGTTTATGGTACTTTCAAAATGTTTTGAAAATTTCGGCCTGGGGGTCAATTGCCCGGTTGCTTACCCCTGGTTGCGGGCCCGGGCCTGTGTCAAGTCAACATTTTCTCAAGTATATCTGTTCTAAAATTTATTCACGTGATAGGAATTCTTCTTTAGTGAGTTAAATGTTCATTTATATCGATCTTGTGTCTAAAAGTAAAGCGATGAAACACAAAGGTGGTCTTAAGCAGCACACGATTTTCTTGACAAGGTGCGCACAATGATTCACACCCTGCTTAAGTTGCTCACTGATATGTGATCAACTCTTTGTAACGCGCCAATTGGATTGATAACAGTACTAACTCCTTTTTATAACGTTTGAAAGCTTGTACATCCAAACATTTTCACCTGCACAGAACGATGTATGTCAAGAGGCAGATTTGTTCGCTCACCTGTGGATCGAAACATGCGTTGGCCCCATCGATAGACATCCAGTCCCGTCGCCACGGGGTGCTTCGGTGGGCTTAGCCCCCCAAACAAAGCTCCAAGCCCCCCCAAATTGAAATATGAAACACTATCAATCAGTGGAGTTTTTGTCAATTTTTGAACGTCAAGTCCCCCCGCAGAAACTCAAAGCCCCCCTATTGAAAACTTTCTGGCGACGGTTCTGTAGACATCCGGTATTTGTTGGAGCAAGAAATGCTTGGTTTACTTGAATCAAACACACATGCATGAGACATTTTAACAGTGCAGGGGTAACATTAACCTATCCACCCAAATTTATTGATCCCACTCGAGAAAAACTATACCTCCGAGCCTTTTGCGTCACGGATACACTGTCCATAGCTTAACCTCCGAAAACTTTAATACCGGACTTCGTCAGACGGCAAAACGCAAAAACATTTGCAACACACTGTGTGGGTTGTGAGCATCCATCGCGACCTGTAAATTATTTGTTTACTTTACTCTTTTCTTTACAATTCATGCGGTGCAAACTGCACCAATCTTCGTTGGCACCTGCACAAGATGCGCGGTTTTTTAACCAAAGCTGCCTGACACACAACATCAAGAAGCTTACATTCGACATTTGCGCAATGCTGTGTTATCAAATCTTTCCTGCGAAGAGAAAGATAGGAGTGATTACATCGATATGCATAGTGGATACGCGCTAAGACAAAATCATGCGAAACGTATTTACATCCGTGAACAACTGTATTACTACTTTTGGCACAGAACGGATTTTCAGATACATTCATTGCATCACACTTTGATTGGAAAGTTCCTTTGGAATCCTCGACTTTTTGTTTTTATGCATGATTCATACGTCCAAAATATTATCAGGACATGTGACATTCCAATTATCTTGGTGTGTGTGGCTGTCAATTGTCAAAGGGTCGGGAGTTTTTTAAAATTTTCATCTCCCATGAACACCAGATAAACTTTTGAAAATGCAAGGCTTTTATTTTTTACGTTGTATTAGTATGCATCAGAATGTTTTGCTCGTTTTTGTTGAAGGGCAACAGCGACTTGCCACTGTAGTCATTATATGCTGGCCTATTGAAAGTATCTTGCTGCTGGAACGTTAGAAACAGAATGTAACTCTTTTTGAATCATTAAAAATTGTTTGCATTGTTTGTCAACAGGCATTCCGGGCTTTCGATCGCGCCCAAACAGGTTTGGTAAAAGTGACAGATTTCAGAAGGATGCTGGACAACTTTTGCTTCAGATTGACAGACAAGCAATTTAAAGCAGTCCTCAGCAAATGCCGAATAACAGGAATCGACAGCTCGTCTCCACACAAGATGATCAATTGGATTGTTTTCTTGCAGAATTTCTCATTAATTAAGGACGTGGTAAGTGACCGCGCGGATTGTTCGAGATGCCTTAACTTCCTTACACAACCTTCTTTATGTCAAAACTATCTAAGCGCATGCTTTGTTTTGTTCTTGCCACATAGATGTGCAAGGCTGTATCGCCCCCCAAACAGTTTACATGTTCTGTATATCGTTTCCCAACTGTCTGTCGTCAAAGGTGAAGGGATTATTTGCACAGTTATCGTTGCATAACTGATTGACGCAGGTGTCCTATTGCTCCTGAATAAAGGATTTGGAACGAAATTTTATCTAGGTTAAATACTATAGCAATACGCCTGTTGGTAAACAGCGGTGCATAGAGTTTACAAGCAAACTTCCAAACTTTCGTAATAACCAAAAAAGATAGCAAATCAGTGAGTGTGCATACTTCCTCTCGAGCCAGAGCCTAAACCAGCTATGTCCAACCCGCGGCCCGCTGGCCGCATGCGGCCCCAGTCGAAGGTTTTGCGCAGCCCAGTTTAGGTTTTCGCTGTAATGAAAGTGGTATGCGGTGACGCACAGAGGAGTAACGAGGGGGGAAAGGGGGGAACAATGCCCCGGGCGCCGAATCACTGAGGAGCGCCGAAAAGTCACAATAATGTGGAAAGTACTTTCTTAAATACAGTACATTTACTCCCAAAAGACCTTAGGTTAGATTAGAACACGGGGCGCCAGACTTTTTTCTTGCAACGGACGCCATCTAGTCTCAGTACGCCCTTGGTGATGCAGGCTGGTAATTGGAAGCAAACCGCACTGTTTATGTAGCTACCGTAGTTTTTCATTCACTTCTTTTCCACGTAATAAGGTGCAGTAACGCAATTATCAGTCACAGACATTTTTTCCTTTCCTTGCTGTTTTTCTGTAGGAAGGTCTCTTTGCATTTCAGAAACTAAAAGAATGGACTGACTACGTTGGCAAAGCTGCTCCACCTCAAACACCGCAGGAACTCACCGTAGAAGAGATTGAAGAACGTTTGAAAGAAGTTGTCACGGCAAGATACGCAATGTTTGATCGCGCTTTCTCGGATATTGACTACGCTAAGATCTACGTGGTTTCAAAAGAAGATTTTCGTGATATTTTACATGAAAACATCATGCGTCTCAGTGACGAACAGGTGAAATCTAAGTGTTTGTTTAACACCTCGTAGAGGTTGCACTGAATGACAAAAGTCATTCCTTTTTACCTTCTAGTCTGTTTGCTGTCACTGACGACACAAACTTGCCCCAAAATCGCTGTTATTACGAAACAAATTCGGGTCCGACTGCGCAAAGTGTTCGCCACCCTTTCGAGGCTAACACATTCTTCTGGAGCAAGTGTTTAGGTCATATTCACGCCTGCACTATATGATGCAAGTTTTCTCAAAAATTAAGATCATTTGCTGTCATTGTTTTCAGAGTAAGGTAGCTGACTGTTTAGCGAGTTACACCAAGTGCATCTACTGAAATTTTTTTACAACAGCTTAACTTGAATTCCAACTGGTAATTAATCAAACTCTGCATATCTGATTTATCGAAAAAGAAACTGAGAGTATTGCATTCAAATGGTCATTTTTTGGGGTTTCTTGACGTCTCGACTCTTTAAACTTGCTTTCTCTGCTCGCAGAAGTCATTTCATCCATTACCATACAAATAACGCGGACAATGTATGGGGATAGATTATACCACCTCTTTTTATTTCACCGAATGTGTCTCAATATTGAAAAAATTATTTCGCGATAAGAGCTTTTTATTTTCCCTGCTACTTACTCCTACACTTGTTGCAACTTTTCTCTCTTCTGCTGTCTACAGTTCAGTTTTTTAAGTATTTTGTGATGTCTTTTTGACAAGCGTTTTCAAAGGTTACACAAACTTGTAAAAATTAGTAAGTTTTCTTCTTGTTTGGAGGTAGTTGATATCTTGTAGATAATTGCTGACACTTTACGTTTTTAAAAGCACCTTTCATTAAAATTTAAAAACTTGCTCTGGGGATGTGAAAATGTTGTTCATTTCTTTTGCAACTTGGGTTACTATGGCTATGTTTAATGACTTAAGGATTAACCTTATGGCACAAAATCTGATTTGGGGTTGAAAATACTTCCAGGAATGATGCCACGTTTGTACCAAAGGCGTACGCAAGGGGGGATTGGGGTTAACACCCTCCTTGAGCTTGATATTTTACGAAAACTTTATTACCTGCGCAAAGGAGATCAATTGTTTTCGCATACTTTTTGCTCGTTAATTTGTCGACTTAATGCAAATACCACGGAATGAATTTGCATGTAAATTTCAAGGAACATTGTAAACGGGCGAAAAAGTAATAATTAGATTTTGGTGGGAATCCGGGTTATCGTCTGCATCCAGAAACCATCTCACGACTTTTTGCAGACCTTTCGTCCACTACGCATATTTAAGATTGTGTTCTGCGATAGTTCACTTTATCGGAAACAATTGTCTTTGTTTTGTCTGCTATGGCTGAGCAGCGCAAGCGCTGACCGCATTGGCTACATTACCAATTTCTGCAGCATGATAAAACTGTTGCACGAGCTCGAAATCAGCAGTTGTTAACATATAAGCATTGGGGCATTTGATTATGTCTCAGCAGGGAAAAAGGACAACTAAAAATTTGCTGGGCTTCTACACACAACAAAAATCGAAACTTTACTTGCGTACTTTATGCGCATTCTCAATTCTTGTGTAGTTTAGCAAGATTCGATCTTACAAACCGGGTGTGCGTCAGACAGTCCAGGTGCACACTTTCTGTGCTCCACTGCTCGTATTCGACAGGACATCACTGCAACCTCATTTTGCAGTTGTAAATTGCTCTGGCGCAGTGATGTGTTTTACTCCTCTGTTTTAACGGCAGCCTGATATTTTTGAAATGATGAACTGCTGTGTCTTAGCGTTGCGTGTATTTTTCTTCGATATCCCAACCTGGAGCGCTGATAGTTTATATTCAGTTCAATGACACATAAATTAAGGGGAGCGCGTGTAGAGGAATATGCATATTATGTCAACAAACTTCGCCAAAACGTTGGTTTGGAAACATGAATATGACGTCATATTGTGACGTCACAAACAGCGCACACCAAATACAAATGACCACCATATGCCACTGAATGAAGCCCCCCCATGAAAAGTTTCTGCATACGCCACTGGTTTGTACCGTATTTCCGCTTCTTTTCATTTTATTGCTTGGTCGATTGCAGCAGTTACTGATCCATTGCGCCTGAATTCAAAACAGGTATTTTTCAGCATTCCTAATAAATCAGCAAGTAAGCAACGTATATGTCAAAGGGATGCTTGACTTACCGCGAAACCTGTTTGCCTTCGCTTAGCTTCAGTGCATTGACCTGCTCTAATTTCTCAACGTTTTCTCAATTTCACGAAGTATCAAGTGTAGTTTAAGAACGATTCATATTTCATGCTAACAAATCTCAGTATCTGTGATACCGAACACCAATTTTGGTCAAAATGTTTGTCGCAAAAAATGTTTTTTGGAGTTAGTCAAAAATATGCAACTTCGTCGTAGTTCCTTTAAAGGTATTTACTATTACTATGGTTTGATTATGCTTCACCAACAACCTGTACATTTTTAGCTCAATTGACTAATTCTTTACTTAATATTTAGGTCGTTAATGCCATGGACAAAAACATTAGATTGCATAGGGTGGTTCATTTAATGAAAAGGAGAAGGGTGGCAAGGATAGAATACTGAGAACTTGCGCAACATGATAAACAAATAATTCCGAAGAGATGGAAACCAGCATGCTCGTACATTTACTTCATTTGTGAACTTTTGCTTTTTGTCAACAAGCTAATTGAGCCTCGGCTTTGCCTCTCTCCGTAGAACTTAACACCTTAATGGTCCTCTAATCGTAAACTTGTTCGGCTTTTTACATTATCGTTTGGGTAGCAGGCCTTTCCATGGACCTTCGTTATGTCGACACATTCAACAGAGGCATTATTTTCGAAACATTCTGGAACCCTTGTGCGTGCAAGGCACGAAAGCTGTGTTTTCAATAGTGACCAAATGTTCATTTAGACACAAAAAAGTGAAAACGCATTTGTCACTTGTGGGTACTCCGCCAACAAGCTAATGTACAGATCACATTGAGTAATTCCACGTCATTTGAGAAGTTAAAGGTAGTGAAAGGTAGTGCAAGTTTGATTTTCTTCGACTGGTGCATATGATAAGACAGTAGGAGATTTGTCTTTTTTTGCAAATATGGCGTATGAGCTGTCTGGCGATTTAACGTCCCGATCGTTAATGCTACAGACGGTGGCGGTGGACACATTTTTAAAATAAGGAAGGCCAATCTGAGCGATTAAGCTTTGAATTGAATCTTCTGTTCCAAACAATTTAGCGTCTGTTTTGCCTAAAGAGCAGCGAGCAGTAAAGACAGAAGCCCAATTAAAGTTGCGATGGGTTGAGCCTTTCGTAAACTTTTGTCGGTGAAGAGCACCAGCGTTGTGTTCAACAAGCACTTCATCTGGTCTTGACATGACTGTGAACTCAAGTGCTTGACCTCCAGGTTGCACTTCGGTACTTATCCGACTAGATTCACCTGGTTAGAAAAATGTGGCAGCACCCTCCAACGACGCTTCGTGAAGAAAAGCACTCACTACACGAATATAGTGACGTCATATTTTGCGAAGAGTACTTGAAAAGTACCTTTGTACTGTATTTGCTTGGTGTATGATTGAAATGAAAGCGATCAACGGGAGAATCGTTTGGTATTTAGCTGACCAAGCAACTTCTCGTTCACAACCTCAAATTACGATATATTCTATATTTTGAAGATGGACATCATTGGCAATCATAACCCGCAACTTACCGTGCAGTTTATCTTTTGCACGTAAACTTATAGCGTTTGATTTCTCTATTTTGTTGACACATACCCATGAAAGTTGGCTTTAGGTTAATGGAAATGAGAATATCGGGGTAATTTGTGGAAGGAGAACATTGTAAAATTAAATACAATATCATTCGTGTTTGACATTTCAGGAACCTATTTCCAGCTGCTTGGCTCTGTCTTCCTAGTACCGTACAATCACACGCTACTGTCACATTGATCGGAAAAACCAATGGCGAATAAAGGTCTACAGCCCAGGCGTCGCCATGGCAGCGCCGTGACCTCACGAATGTTGTGATTTTAAGAGTTGCGATAAGGGATTTACTATTTGTCCAGGTTGCGTACTTGATAAAACCGCGTCTGCTAACTTTAGCGCGCAGACACAAGAATTAAGTTGAACGTTTTTCTTCTGCACTACTCCGACTTTGCTGGAGTCAGAGCAGCTCTATTACATCATAAATAAAGTTACGATGGTCGTTGCGTCGCTACCAAATCACGCGCAGCAACACTTCGTCATTTTTCAGCAAGATAGTTATCCAGGTTTTTCCGAAATCTTAGGAAGAACAGAATGGAGATGGACATTTTGTAAGAAAAGTATAAAACTAGGCAGTGTCAATGTGGTGTCTGTTGCAATTCTGTTTTGTTGCAAGATTCTGCAATTTTTTAAATAAGAAATTGAGACAAATAAGAATTCTGCCATTAGTGTCGGTGTTTGAGTTTTGTGAAACGTCGGAAAATAACTTGAAATCGTAATCAAACATTTTTTCGGATTCATAGCTCAAAAATGTATGCAGTGGCGCAGAAAAGCCTGCCAAGGAAGTGAGACAAATCTTCACAAGCAGTTGATATTTATGGGATTGCAAAAAAGTACGAGAATCCGTTAGCCTGATATTTTTCAGTTCGCTCTTACAGAAATGCAATAATTAACTTATGCCACTCAACATGGTGGTGCAGTTTGACTACTGATTTGCAAATAAATTACAAATTGTTCTGATCTGTCTGAAAATTAGGGTTGAGGTTCGGTTTTACGAATAGCCATCAACAATTCGAATTGAAAGACATTTCTAGTGCATGCTCTGTATGGATTACGGATTTACTGACAGTATTACTCGCTACGATGTGAATCGTATGTGCCCTAGCGGGAAAGCGATCATCAAAAGGCTAACTAATCAACAATTGGATGTGAGTTTGATTGCTTTGTTTGTTCTTCATGACTTTGAAACCCATCAGCCACGTAGTTTTTAGTCGTTTACACACTCGTTCTAAAATTGTGATTAAAATACAATTTCTAAAGTATACAACCAGGGAAATTTCGTTGTATTTGCAAGAAGCGAAGAATGTTCTCGTCTGTTTGAAGGAAACGGAAAACATTTTGCTTAGCTATGTTCAAAAATATTTTGTTTAGTGTTTTTCACCCTTTTTATCCAGTTTGATCGTCTCTGGGCAAAGCAGGCTGTAAACGAATTCAACAATCTGGAATATCGCGACTTTCTCAGACAATATGGGGTCTGCGACGGAAGAAAAAATTCACCCAAGCCTGAACCATCCCAGGGCGTTAACATTGAGGTATGCGTTTTAAGCAAGCACTGTAAAAATTAGCTCCTTCAGGCAGAACGCTTTAAACCAGTGGTTCTCAAAGTGGTCGATATCGACCCCTAGGGGTCAATTGGACCACCCAAGGGGTCGATAAGTAGTAATGGGGTCGAATGGGGGTCACTGAATGGCCAGGGGGTCAGGCACATCCTTCTCATTAATGAAGTTAAAAGTGGAGAAAATGGTGTGCTGCACTGACAGTTATGTTTTATGTTATGCTTACACCTATAGTTTTAAGCATATTTTCGGATTGTGTATTGTTTTATCATGCATTTCAAGTTAAACATACTCAAAAATTTTTGACACATACTTTCCTTGTATCAGTAACTGTTGGGCTAGACCAAGGGGTCTACAGAAAATTGTATACTTTAATCGGGGGTCAACGTGCAGAAAAGTTTGAGAACCACTGCTCCATGGCAGATGCTCATTTTTAGTGCTGAAATATAAAGATATTTTCAATTCAGCAGCTTGACGGCGATGGCAACGAAGACATTCAAAATACCGTAGCAGATGTTGAAGAGGATATTCGACCAGCGCTCCCCAGTCGACTGGTGCGTATGTGCCTTTGAAAATGTATGGAATGCCCTGCTAGGTTTCAGACAAGCTGTAGCAGCACTAAAACAATTTTGCTTCTGGTTCTACTTAAAATGCTATAAGGGAAGTTCACTACATTTTGATAACGCTTGTGTTGGCGGTAAACGACTTTATTATTTTACTTGCACTTACTTTTTCAACATTTCGCTTGAAATCTTGTAAATCACTATAATTAACATAGCTTACACATGCTGTGCAATTAGAGACGCATCACCGACAGGATGTGATGCGTGTTGTTATCGAAGTTTGTCTGATGTGCCTAACGTTTTACTTTCAACGTGAAAAACAGCCGAGTAATCAAACCATGCCCAAGTGTTTAAAATCGACATTTCAAGAACGGGGGGCCCCACCCCATTTAAAAAAAGAGGGCCCGAGGAAAGTGCTTCATTTGCCTAACCTCAAATCTACCATTTGTCCGAGATGCAAGTGACCCTCCCACTATTTTACGGCGTTTTTTAGTTTTTCGTTATGAAGTACTCCATTTCCACCTGAACTTGTTGGTAAGACAAGCTTATTTCCATCTCAAGCTAGCTGAATCGTTGATGGCCAAATACAAAACTACTCTGGGACAAATGAATGAACCGCTTGTTTACAGAAGGTTTGGAATAGTGTGTACAGTAAAACTTAAAGATATGTTACATATGTCTTGAAAATCTGTACCAACCTTGTTTAAGTAAATTGAGGTTTTTAAGGCAGGTGTGCTTCATTAGAGAACCGCGTATCTTTTGGAGCTAATGGCACTAACAAAATAGAAAAATTTCTGCGATACAACCGCAGCGAGTGCAGGTGCGTTTTCGCATTTCACTCCCTTTAGAAATTGTATAAAAAGTGCATTCCACGGTTCAATGATCACTGATGACCTCACACAATCCATTAACCATGATGCAAGTAGAACGCCGAGATCGGATCCCTGATACCCCTTCTGTCAAATACGATCCGCTAACCCTACTGCTGCTTGTGCTTTTTGTGGATTCATGTACACATACATGGTGTACAGTCTGTGTTTGAACGTTTTCAAGCATATTCGGGCATACTCTAACGCTATGTCCAACCGAAATTGCTTACTGAGCCAAAAATTATGTCAATATCTTAACCAGGGCCGCATATTGAATGACTTACTCTGATCTTAGCAAGGTAAATTTTTTTAAAGCTAATTTACTGAAAGCGTTGGAATCCTAACTGCAATGGTAACGACTGTTTGGCATCTTTAACCACTCCGTAGGTGTGATTACATAAGCAAGCGACACTGGAACAAGAGTAAAAATCAGAAAACTAGTAAAAAGATTTGCACCAAGGTGTCAGTGGACATACGGAAAGCTCCTAGCACGCAGTACAGACGTGGTAAAGTGGCCCTGCTGAGGACCACCACCTGCATCAAAAATGTCAAATTTAAGATTATCGAAATAAGGACAGGTTGTCAGTATGTGGGATACTTTGACTACAGCCAAAACCTTAACTTGGCCGCACAAGACCCTCGACTGGGCCGCGGATTGGACATTGTTGTGCACATGTACAGACACAATGCAAAATGTCTCTGCTGCTGACAATTTAATTTTAGCTGTGAACATATGATGTTGTTCACAAGTCTTCTATTTGTCATGCAGAACACAGCAGAAAGCGCATCAAGATGTCTGGTTACTGGCCAGGGCTTGAGAGCTGCAACTCCTCTTGTGAACGCTGACGGTGCTGAAAATCGCATTAAAACGTTGGTCTATCGACATTGGCAAGACATACTAAAACAATGCAAAAAGCTGGATCCAGAAAGAACTGGAACTGTTTCACCAGACGCTTTTGTCGGTAGGCTGCTTATTGTGTCATTCTTGTTGTATTTTTTCTCCCGAGAAATGACAAACTAGTTTTTTTGCAATTCTGTTTACGTCCCAAAGTAGATCAGCTGTGTTACGACCTAAGTACACAAGATTTCATCGCATTTCGGAAACTTTCAACAAGGGTAGTTTGCTTGTGTCCACCTAATTTGTTGTTTAAAAATAACAACGCAGAAATCGCAGGATAGGTAAACTCAGTCAGAACATTTCAGAAACAGCTGTTTTTATTTTGACCAAAAAATGTATGAGTGCACGAATGAAGCGCAAATCGCTGAACCATGATGCAACACATAAAAAAGAGGTATTTCAGAACATAGTTCAACGCCAGTGCGATATGTTTTATCAATGATTAAAATACTACACGCCCATCGACGACAGTGTCGTCGGGTCTGACCTATTTCGCTTGAAGTCAATGGAAGAGTAAAGCACCCAGCGACAGGATGGTCAGTGTTCATGAATCGACAGCAGCTGTGAACGAACCAAGCCCTAGCAATCGCTTGAGGAAGCCAAAACTTCTGGTTCATCAAAATTAGCAACGTGCGCAGGGTGCTCCTTGCGGTGTTTCTATGCGCACGAGTTTCAAGACCATTTATGTTCATTTGCTTCTTCATTCTCGAGAGAAACGTCGGATAGCGGTCAGCGGTTTTGAAGAATTTTAGCTTTGAAAAACGCACAATATACCTGTCATTTCCATTCTTCTAATTTGACCATATATTATTTTCGAAGACTTGACGTGACCGTCAACCCTCAAGCGTGTACCTTTCAGGTTTTTAAACCTGCTTATAATTCCCTTTTTTCATATATAGTTTTCTCTCATGCGGTATAAAAGCCTTACATTTCTGAGGGCCTGTTTAGTTTCCTGTGGTTGGTTTTACGGCCGACGCCCCTCCGTGGTCCAGATACCCTAGCTCAGATTACCCAACCACGAGAGACGCGGACGAAAACATGCTACCATAGCGCTATAGGGTCTATTGTTAACGCTACTATCACATAACTTGATTAAATCATGGGTTCTCGAGGCTAGGTCCTATTAGAGACTACAACACTAAAGGCCATAGTCAATGTTACTGACCCTAGCTGCCAATAACAGGACCATGTACCCTACTTAAACATCATACAATTTATTAACAGTATGATAACATTAGACTCCAATCATCCAACAACAATAACACATATGAAATATGAACATAATATCCTAAAATGTCCTCCCTTGTTCAGTGAAAATACTCTTAGTACAAAATCATGAAAAATTTGGACAGAACTCTGTTTCTTTTTTTAATCTAAAATGTCCTGCTTTTTGTTAAAGTATAATTTTTCTAAACATTTGACAAGAGCTTCGCCGTTGCTTCATTTTCGTAGCTTATGAAATTATCAAAGTTAAAAATTACTTTACAAGCAACATATAACATCAAATTGTACTTACAGTTTTGTAGGCAAAAGCTTACTCATTGCTCAGAATATAGTTCTACATAACAACCTTTCACTACCACAGTCAAAACTAGAATGAACATTCTTTAAAAATGGTCCTCTTTTATTTCCAACTAATTCTTGGTTTATTTAACATGGGCAACATTGACCGTTTGGTTATTTAACATGGGCAATATTGACCATTTGTTTGTTTAACATGGGCAACATTGTCCGTTTGGTTGTTTAACATGGGCAATATTGACCATTTGTTTGTTTAACATGGGCAACATTGACCATTTGTTTCTTTCATTATCCCACTCCTCTCACTTTCTCATTGCCCTCTTTTCTTTACACATGAATGATCACACATACATCAATACATACAACACTCTATAATACTTTTTATGACATGTGAAGAATTTGTTTTGAAGAATCTATACGTTCAAAAATTCATTAATCAGTTCCATATCATCTTTAGTTATTTCCACTGGATTGTCAAACAATTCTCCCATGATTTCATCATCTTTCATAACTTGATCATGCCTTTGCTTGTTTCGGATATCTGCATGATTCATGCTTTGTTGCATCTTTTCTGTTGTAGGGTTGTCATAATTCTTTTTCTTCTTCTCAAGCATATAGTATGAACCCATCATCACCTTTATTTTTATTGCTTTTCTTTTACGCAGACATTTATACTGGATCTTTCCTTCAGCATCCAGTCCGTTTCGCTTGACTGACTTTTACTTGTTACTTGTTTTTAAGGCTTGTCTTGACATCCATTCCACTTAACTATTTACTACCACTGCTCATAAGTTTTTCTTTGCAATTTGGTATCCGCAATTTTATCTCATTGTTCACATGTCATAGTCAGTTAATGATGTTTGCACATTCACACATCAAATGCAATTTCTCTGTTGATCCATTGATCACAATGTCACTTTCAGAACGTGAATCATCAATCTTATCATCGTTGTATAGTTCTTCAATGTCTCTAGTCATGTTGTAGTCATTTGTGACTATAACATTGGCTTTCCCGCAATTCAAGACGTACAAGTAACATGGGCGTTTCAGCAAGTCACAAAACTGTCAACAATAGGTTATAATATTTGGCTGCGCAACTCCTGTGAACTTTTCTTTTACCTGTTTGTTTTGGTCCTTCCCTTGCTGTGAAATTATTATTTTCCCAGCCTGACTTTTTTGACCCTAAAGCATAATCAGAGTTTATCAGTTGCGAGAAACAAGCGTTATTCTGTCTCTGTTTTGCTCCAACCTGTGTAGTGATAAACCCTATGCATTATATTTGCTGTTATACTCTTCTTACGATACAGAACCGTCGCCAGAAAGTCTTTAACAGGGGAGATTTTTGTTTGTGGAGGGGGAGCTTGACATTGTAAAAACTGACAAAGCTCCACTGATTCATAGTGTTTCATATTTCAATTTGGGGGTACTTGGAGTATTGTTTGGGGGGCTAAGCCCCACACACCCCTTGACGACGGGACTGTTACGATATTGTGGTTACTCTTGATTTACTGCAGTGTTATCGTAAAATGGCCGGGTAAGTCATGACTTCCCTTTTTTTTCAACTAGCCCTTTCCAAGTTAATTTGTCGCTTGGAACGTCGAAGACAAAAATTTAACAGAAAAAATGCGAAAGATTTGAAAACGACTGTTTTACAGTCTATTGCATGCATGGTGTAAACGTTGTTGCTAATTGCCTTCGTTTTATCCCGCGACTACTGCATGAACACTTGCAGGGCGCTCTCCTCACTGTTTTATGTAAGTTATGTGTAAGGACTCACTCATTTATAAAACCTAAAATTTCATTCATTGCGCTTCGGAATGACCCATACAGCCGAAACAACTGTTTTTGACAGGTATTCTGGACCAATTCGGTGTGATGCTGTCACTTGAGGAAGCTCGGAATCTGATGATCAAGTACGACCTTGGAGAGCGTGCGACTGGATTTTGCTACCGCGATTTTCTTCGACATTTCATTTTGACTCTGAAGCCTCAGGAGGAAAGTCTTTTGCGAAGACCGAAGATTCCCATGGCTAAACTTCCGGTAAACTACATTTTGATACCGATTCCTAGGTATACCACACAACAGTGTGTTGCAGAAAGTAATTAGAGTCTAATATTAGATTATGCTATAGTTGATTGATCTGCATAAAAATTGAAGCTTGGCGAACAACATGCTTTGGCTATTTTTAAGAAAAAAGGATAAAACTGATGCCACCACTCGACCTTGTTCGTGTGAAGCACATTCGAAAAGGGATTTTTGTGATACGCACACATCAACAAAGTGTAGAAGTTTGTCGAAGCAATGCTTCTGTTGTTAAAATAGTGACACTAAATATGATTAAGTTTCCGCTAAAATTGCGGCGCATGCAGTGTTGAAAAAACTGGTGGCGTCGCAGTTAGACTTGTAATTTGGTGATTCATATGCTTCTTTCCATCCAGAAAAGTGTATAACTCCTTTTTTATGCAATAGCAGCGTATGCTACAATGATACACCCAAATTAACTTAGCGCACATCAACCACATAAATCTAATGGCAAAGAAATACACACCATTTTGGGCCAGGAACAGGACAGGTGTCGGCATAGTTCTTTGTGGCGCGAAGCCAAATTAATGTTCTGCAATTTCGTTTTCCCTGGAGCCGCAAAACAGAATTAAATTTCAAATCATGGCTTACCTTATTCTTTTTTTAAGCCAGGGCTGGGGAACCTGCGCCCCGCTGGCCACGTGCGGCCTCATAACCATTTAACGTGACTCAGGTCAGAATCTTAGTTACCCAAACTTTATTGCATATGTGTACTACTGAAATAAAAAATCACGGCAAAACAAACATGTGTAATTGGTTGGATATTCATCACAAAATAAAATTTAGAATTTTTGCACCCAACTTGTAATATTCCACACGTTATGAGGCCCGCTATTGTAAATAGTTTCCCTGCCCATGATGTAACCAAATTGCATCAAACGTGATTGTCCATCCCATTGGCTCTAGTAGAGAATGCCAGTCTCGTACTTCGAGTTTCTGGTAACAACGTTTTGTTGCGCTTGGGCGAACAATCATTCCAATCACTTCAGCATATGTCAAGTTTCCCGTTTAATTGAAAGCAGCCTCGTCACAATCTACAGCTTCCAAGCAAAAATTTGTAGCTTTTCACATACTTGGGCTTACCTGTCAGCGTCCCCGAGTCAGGACATATGTTGCATGTGTGTATTGGTAGAAATAAGTGTAAAATAGGCAGTGTAGTCCCCAGTGCACATTGGAATTCACACAAAGCAATAGCTTGTTGGTTCATTGCATTACAAGTGCCCTTGAGAGTGAAGTTAATTAGCTTCACTAAGGTATATCACGAGGCAGATTTTCATCAGTGTATCGCTCTCAGCTCATAGAGTGCTGCTGTGCAGACAAACAAAATGCCGCAAAAGAGCTAATTTGGGAATGCGAGGCATTTTTGACTGTTTGGAATAAAATGCTGTAAAAACTCGGATGCGCTTGTGATATCACATTTAACCGATCTTCGCTCTGACCAAGTAACCATTAAATATGCGTTTTCCGAATGCAAATTGCAATTCACATTTCATTCTTGTCAAAACATGCGATTCTCGCTGGGGGGAAAAGTGTGGGAAATCGTTTGACAGAGGAAACGAACGGCATTGTTTCCGTCTTGAAAAATGTTGCTAAATTTCGATGCGTCATTTAACTGAGTTTTCTTTCTGTAGTTCCACCTCACTTCAGTTGCAAGCCGCATTGCAATTCTTATGAAACGTAAACCATCAGTTCAATGATTTTGATCTTTTTCATTGCTGGGTGCAATCGGACTCCTTCCCGTGAGCCTATGCCTCTGGACAGGCCCGCAACCAGGGAGGCAACCGGGAAATTTCCCCCAAAAATTCACAATCATTGTTTCTCCCCGAAAATGGTACAACAAGTTGCAATCGTTCCCCCCGAAGATACTAACTGATTGCGGCCCTGCCTCTGGATTCTGAACTGAAAAACTGCGCTATCGAGAGAAAGCGTTGTGGATTTTTTATTGATCTTACATCACTTCTTTGCTTTCCGAAATAATGTAATACCCAGCAATGCTGCATGAAAAGTTATGTTCAATATGCCATGGCATGGTCTGCGAAAATATAGCCGACTTGTCCACTGTCAGCAGACTAGCAAAATTGTTGCTCGGCCCGTAAAGGTGTGGGACGTGGTTATTTAAACTGTGCGGATCTCTTTTAACAACCATATTTCGCATGCATACAATTTTTTAATCTTGACGGCTTATAGTTTTCTGTTCAATCATTTCGTAAAGGATGTTGATCTCTTTTCCCTTCGGGCTCTAATTTAGGAGTTTCATGAAGGTGTTTCTAACTCTTGCTTGAAGTTCACAAACATAATTGAAACTTGAATGTCTTTGACGAAATGACGAACCTTGGCTACCCTACAGTAGTCACATCTTGGTAAGTGATTATTGACAATGCACTACTCCAGAGATTAAGTTGAACTGATAGAAGGTTAATTGTTCTGCCAGTACAATCGTGATGTGGGTTATTGTCTGATTGACATGGTAACGTTTCATGGTTAATATCACGCACTTGTTGCAGCTGGATACCGGAAAAGAAAGCGAAAGCTTCATCGAAGCTATGGTGAATTTACGAGAACGAATCCTACAGTGCTGGAAAGAGATGCGACGCGCGCTTCGCATGATTGACATCAGAAAGGAAGGTTGTGTGTCACCCGGTGCCTTCAGACAGGTAAATCATTTTGAATGTAATAATGGCGTACCCGTAAAGGTCAGGATAGTTAGAGGCTCACACTAAAAATTTTGACGGCCTTTGATGTCCCTGCATCTCTGCTTACATGTGCGTGTGGTACCAATCACCGGATATATGATGAGAGGAGCTAAGTCTTCCTATCTGTCAAAACAGCGAAAGGTGGGAAGGCTTCAGGCTTTGATGAATCCGCCCTGAAATCTTTAAATCATTGAATAGAGTTACTGGGCTAACTCGTGTGTGTCAAGTCGCATGGCGTTCTGTGAGGTCACCGAAAGATTGGCAAACTGGACTTATCATCCCAATGTACAAGCAAGGGTATAGGAAACAATACAACAACTACCGAGACATTTCTCTCCTCAGCCTTCCAGGAAAAATGTATGCCAAGTGGCTTGGCGAAAGATGCTGCAAAATATTTGTATTCTATTCAAGTAACTGGTCTCTTCAAAGGTGATAAACAAGCGAATCAATCGGCAAATAGGAAATCGATTTTACGTAACACATTGGACATTATACTGTTACGTGGTTGAGTATTCATGCGTTTGTTTAACTCCTACGAATTTCTTTTTGTGAGTGGGCGTGAGATTCAGTTCAGTTTATTCGGGAAACTCACAAAAATAAAGAAGATGAAACAATCAAGCAAACTAACATACATCATAAGCATAATAACACTCAGGTTTCTGAGTCAGAACAAGATTAAGTCATCTTATTGTAGTGTGTCAAACTTTGGTCACGCACAGAATAGCATCACAATCAAAATCATGTTTGTGTCTTCCCAGGGTACCTAATACAACCAGGTAGTTTTCTAGTTAGGTCCCCCACTAACCTAATGGTTAGAAAGAGTTATATTAATGAGGTATATATAAGGCAGGGTATAATTTAGGATGGTTAGCATTGGTTTAGGAGGTATAATTTATGTTTCTTTTTGAAAGTATAAAAAGGTTCTACTTTTAACTTTGGATACAAGACTCCCAAATCTTATCTCTAATATAAGCAAGAGATTTTTGTCCAGTAGCGGAGTAGCCTATCTTTTCTTGGGAACGATATATTCTTGAGGTGTTTTTGTCTATAATTATATGAATGTATATTGTCCAACTTCGTGAATAGTGTGTTAAAGCTGATGGTTGACAGCTATACTTGAACTGATGCATCATTTTAGTTATTTGCAACTTGTAAAAGTCATTAAAATCTAAACTTTTAAGCTGTGCATACAGTTTTTCAACATTTGCTCTATATGAACTATAAATGTAATCAATCAATAATATAATTTTATTCTTTATTGTTCTCATTGGTTTGAGCAAGTATGGTGAAGCTGATCCCTGAGGGATAATTGTAGTGCTCTGTCAAGCATCGCAGGAACATAAGAGTGTGCAATGCAATGATTGAATAAAAACACAGGTGAAATAGGCAGATATTAAAATAGAGAGGACAAAAAAATAATGTAGTTCTTTTTTCCACTTCCATCACAGTATTAGTTTTCAGGCGAGTATACTAATATCACCAATTACTGACTAGGTGCTACGTCAATTTGCTATCAATTTGTCCGAGGAAGACTTCTATCATCTTCTTTCATTTTACGACCACGAGATGAAAGGACGCATTCCGTACAATGAATTCATCCGAGCTTTCTTGCAGTGACATCACGGCGAGTACTTTTGCATCCGTGAAAACGACTTCGTTCGCGGTATGCAATTGAAAGTATTTTCTGGTCGTTTTTCTAACCGAACGTTATTTCGCTTGTGTTGTTCGCAGAGTTTTAATTCCTTCGTGTACCGCTAATTGGCTCGCCTGTGATCCTGTAAGTTGCTGTTGTTTGCCCAACTTGATTTGCTTCTGTTTTGAGTGTATCCCGCTTACCTAGAGGAATTAAGTTTTAACAGTTTCTGCAAGCAGTTTCTGTTGAAATGTTAAAAACGCAAGCTGATAGAAACTGGTTTAGATTGCAGCATCAGGTCTGTATCGGGTGTGGATAGTGTTGTTATTGCGTGAAGCATCTGGCATTTAGACTGTGGCCGCATGTGAAACGAATTCAAAATTAAAAACTTGCATAGAAAAGACTCTCGAAGTATCAGTAACGCTGCTGCACATGCGTTCTCGATGATTGCATTGCGAAATATTAAAGAGATGAATCTACATGTAACTTTAGTAGTATGGTACTAAGCCATGAAATCTTTAAGTAACTTGACGGTCTTGGAATTGTTCATTGAACGTTATGCTCAGCACCTGTACTGCCAACACTTTGATGACCCACCTACCTTACGTCCACAAATTTGAAAGTACACCTGAGTGTGCTTTCTGTGTATTATATAGACCAGAGTGCGATTTCGTTTCAGGAATTACTAACATTTCGAATAGAGTCGCTGATCCATCTCATTAGTGACAGTGAAATGCTTGATTCTTCCCCACCGCACTGTAGCTAGAAATACATCATTTTGCGCTAAATTTCGTTGCTTTGCCTAGATGGATAGGTGTTGTAGCGGTCTTGTCAAACGAGAGTATCATCCACTGTGAGTCGTTTATACATGGCGACCATCTTATTACCTGATTTCTGTATACTTTGAATTTTTCACACGCCAAATAGATGACTGATATGCTTGCACACTGTGTGTTCATGTTGTTGAAATGGACGGCATGCACAACGACCTAGCTCAGATGCAAGACTAGCTTCAGCGGGCCTCACTTCTCGCAGCTTGACATACGCTACAATGGAAAAATTGCCAGTATAAATTTTCAACACAGAAATCTTTTAAAATGCATCAAAATTGCACATGTCTGGTTTCCATCCAGCAACTCATTGGGTGACTAGCAACAAGTGACTTCGGGCTTGAATGCCTTTAAGTTTAGACATAAAAATATGGTCGATTAACGTTTTTCATCTAAAAAAGCAACCCGCCGAGCGGGCTCCGCACAGGGCGACTGACACTGTGTAAATGAATGCATGCAAAATATCGAGGAATTTAAGCATGAAATCGGAATTGAAACAGCACACTGGCAACTTTGATGTTGGGACCGGCCATAAAACTGTAAGGTCGACAGCGGACTGAGCCCAGCAGGGTAATGTTCTGGACATACAAGAGCCTTGCCAATTGTGCTCTGCACTCGGTTGAAATCTGGGTTATCCGCTCACTTTAGGACCTGGTTTATCTCACTAACTGTTGATTTTTTGTTTCCGAAAAGCAGTCCTCTAGACTGATTCTTACATTTCTACTTCAACTTGTCGATTATGTAAGATGTCAAAAAGTCTTTGTTCAAGGTTATTGTATGAAAATACAAATGCATAACTTGTAACAAAAGGCTTCGCGTTCCTTTCGCTCACTCTGGGATCTGTCATGATGTAAATATTCTGTGATTTAGGATCAGTTTCATGCAGCTCTTTCAATCGGGTTGATCTGAGTTACACCACACAACGGAACCAGCAAGACCGCAAGCGAATAACGAAAACCGCAAACGTTGCAGCTGATATGTCCTACACACTGAAATACTTACGAACAGTTTAATTAAAAGCAAAAATGCTCTGAACCTGCTCAGGAACCAAATTCTAAACACTGGAATGTTCGATGAAACCAGGCCCGTTACCAGGGGGGTGAATCCCCCCTTGCAAAATTTTTCAACCCCCCTGGAAAAATTTGTTGGACATAGTTTGAAAATATTGGACATAGTTTAAAAAATTTGAGAAAACTCTTCGCCCCACCTGGTGTCCCAAGCTGGTTACGGGCCTAGATGAAAGTGTGGCGGACTGCTAGGCGTACAAGAATGGAGACTACTTTTGCTTATGTAGCGGCGTTGCGTACTGTATTTTATTTCATTGGCCTGGCGTAGTACTGCTGGCTGGCAGACCCCAGGTTTTGTTAAACAAACTGCAAGGCATTGTTAGTTTTCTAAGGTTCAAAGATATGTTATAAATTTTAGACTAGAGGAAACTTCACAGCTACCACCAGTTGCGTCCCTGCCAGTGATGGGTTTAGGATTGGGGAGCCCGAGGCAAGACAAAAAAGGAGGCCTCTGATGACGTCATCATACTCAGCCAACCGTGATAAGAACTTTTGATCAAGCCTAAGATACGGCCACCCAAGGGTACGTTCCTGAGATTACGGCATGACTGACATAGCAGAAGGAGAAAATGCAAAACGGTGTTCATGATACAATTTTAAAAACACTTAAAGTTGGGAAGACAAGACTGGCATGACTTAAAAGTTAGGCGATAGCAAGTTGGCATCGCCTCTGTAGCTGCATTCACCATCAATAAACTACAGAGCTCCCCCATTGAAAATTTGCACTTTCCCCTGTGAAAAAATGCTTGGTAGTTGGTATGCTCAGTTTGTTCAGTCATGTCTTTATGGGAATCCATGAAACCATAAGCAACAACCAAGATTTCAAACACTAAATGTGTTTTAAATTTCATCCTTTTAATTACAAGAATATAACACACAAAAGCATCCAACCTGAGACTTGTTTTGGAAAGCTTTGAGGCTGGATGAGTCAAGGCTGCCGTCATGTTGCATTGACACTAGTTGTTTGAAAAATGGGCAAAAGTAAGAAATAATGCATCGTATACCTTTTCGCAAACAATTCTACTACAGCAAGTAGCCTAAACAATTTGTTAAATCTATGCTAAGAAAAAACGGGTCAAGTTAAACTAGCTAAGAGCGGGAAAAAAATAAACATCACCTAGGAAGTCTACCTCAAACCAACCATTTACTAGTCAAGCTTGAAGTAACCTGTGACCTAAAGCATGGGGTAAATTCAAACCACCTAAGATACCTGAAATATCTGCAGAAAAAGTGAGTACTGACAAAATTCTATTTGAATAAGGACGAGAGTTTGCACAGACTTTCGAAACGTCATTTGAATAAGACAGGGGATAGTGTTGTATAGTGTTGTAATAGTGTGTGTAATAACCTAACTAAATACTGTATCAAACAATATGCAACTTGCTGCTGAATATTGATGTATTGATATTGGATATAAAGAAACCACGCATGATGAATGAGGCTACATGGGGAAAATCAAGTTCAAAAGAAGAAAAAAAAATTCAATCAACTCTGGCAAGGTATCCAACAAATGAAAGAAACAATGCTCACTCAGAATGAAAAACTGGACAAGCTAACTAATATCACACAAAATCTTGAGAACAAGCTAAACGGAATACAAAAAAGATGGTTGAATTAGAAAACAAGTTGAATGAGTTTGAAGAAATAAGAACAACTTCGCGATGAGATGGTTCAGAAAACAAATCTGCTTGTCTTCCAACTTGACAGACAAGAACAGTACACAAGAAAGAAAATATTCTTATTTATGGAGTAGAAGAAAATAAAGAAGACAACGATGATGGGGAAAAGGTCTTGTTCAAAAGAGCAGATGAGCTCGAAATCGATCTCAAAGATAACGAAATACAGAGAGTACATCGACTAGGAAAAAAAAGAAGAAACAATGAGAATCCACGCCCAATCATTCCAAGATTTGTGTCATACAAAAAAAGAAACGAGTTTCTTACTAACAAACGGGAAATCAAACATATCGAAGGAAGACAGCACGTCTTCGTTTGTGAAGATCTCACACCTCTACGGTACAAGCTACTGAAGTACATGCAAAAATCCTATTCTGATACGTTTATCTCTTGCTACACTCGAAATGGCAATATGAAAGCTAAGCTCAAGACATCTGAAAAATGGGTCACCGTCGCTTCACCTGATGACCTCTTCAAACACGGAATTAATGTTGATTATAAACAGATGGGCTGTGGCGAAATACTTAACAACTAACTCTACCGCAAGGATAGTACCTTCCGCGAATTCTGAAACAAAACGTCCAGTGCAAGCAACTATTCGTACTTGAATAACAAATTGCCAGAAGCAAAATACATACGTAAGTGTGTTAATTTTATATGTTGGAATGCTTTTTCTGTTCTGAATATATGGCTGCTGGCGTAGTAGTACAAAGTGAGCTTCCCACCTAAACCTAGATGAATGAACTGTAAACATTCAATGCTCAATTGCTTTCTGATTGTGAATGCTTAACAAGCAACAACCGTTCTGACAGCGATCTGCAAGTTGCTTTACCAAAAGCACGTTCGAACCCAGGTGCTAAAATGATAAAACATAGTGCAATAGAAATCTGGTCAAGAATTCCTTTAGAAATAAAAAAATAAAACCTGTTTGGCACCTTTTTTGGAGGAGTATAAGAAATAAGAATGATGTATAACTCGGATAATAGAAATATATTCTGTGTTCTTATTGATTGGTGTACATAAACCAAGTGGTTTGATTTAATTACGTAACGTTGTTACAGTGGAAACTGTCAAATAATGAAGTATCTCAGTTAAATATTACATCGTTTGGTTGTTCACAACAATTGGTCGCATCAAACCAGTGTATGAAGTAATGGGATGCTGTAGGCCGTAGACACAGAGTGGCGAATTTCCGTTCTCAGCTTGCATTGACAGCAAGTTCTTTTCCGCAAAGCATGATTGCGCGACTGGTTCTCAACCTGCTTAAATCTCATGACACCATTGCAGTGCTGAAGCGATCTACAGCTTTTGACGCATTTCCTCTC
>Ga0210059_1003024_pt1 | contig 26712 bp, 19 predicted proteins | sample Ectturendosymbi2_FD_188042 | JGI IMG/M metagenome (GOLD analysis project Ga0210059, IMG submission 188042) | Ecteinascidia turbinata endosymbiont from Florida, USA - Sample 2 (SPAdes) (version 2) | ecosystem: Host-associated > Tunicates > Ascidians > Unclassified | place: Key West, Florida... | reverse complement strand
TGTGCTTTCCTGGCTATTCTTATCACAAGCAATTTTTCCTTTTCATAGCTTTTGCTTCCATAATTTCAGCCCCCCCCCCTTAGAAAAATCCTGGCTGCTCCCCTGGTTAAGCATATTTGATATAAACAACTTAGAAACACACAGATGGGAGTAGACTTTTAATAAGCCCAGTCCACTAGTATCAGAAGGTTATTTATCGAAGATGACTAGTTACAGAATTTGTTTGTCATAAATCAATTAAAGAAGAAACTTATGCCGCTGGCATATTTTTAAGTCCATATATTTTTGCAGTTTCACTTCCGTTCGGGGCCAACCAGAACTCCCAATTCCCTTGAGGAGTGCAGCCAGAGAGGGATATACCATTGGAAATATATTTGTGAACCACCTAACATTCTTGATGTTATATGTCAGTGGTGGCCAAACTTTTTGACCCGAAAGCCATATTCGCGACTTGGGGTACATTTAAGGTTAGAAATAGAAGGTAAAAATATATTTACATGTAGTTTATTTTCAACTCATTATACATATATCACTTAATATTGTTTTCAAAAGTCATTATGTGTATGCTGTATTGTTAAATATATCTGCGAAAAATCATGAGAAAATATTTTGTCATAGGGAATTTAGGGGTACATGGTCATCTGTCAAAATTCTGAAGCGGTACATCCTTATCTGTTGAAATACTGTAGGGGTACATGCTCATTTGTCAGAATGCTGAAGGGGTGCATGGTAAGAAAAAGGTTTGGAACCCCTGGCCTAGACCTAGACCAGTGGTTCTTAACTTTTTTTTTTACATAACTTACCATTTTATCAAACAAGATTATCAAATTTACCCCCAATACATTCGGTGGAGCTCATTTATTAAAAATACGAAATTAATGACAGAACGACAGTTGGTCTAATTTATCGTCTGAAAACGTATAAACAACCAGAATCACCTGCTGTAATGCTGTAGGCCTACTATTGAGTTGATCGAACCATTATTATATCTTCTTTAACTGCTTCATGCCTCGTTGATGTTGTAACAGTGACGTAGCCATGATGTTCAGAGACAAGTGACGCTGCAGTAAAAACGTTCAGAGTCGCCTTCGCTCTGTGGTCGAATTTCTGTTTCGTGCCTGTAGCTCGTAGTGCCAGTGCATGCCTGTCAGTGTCCCCTCTATGGTGTGCAACTGCGAAATTGCGCAGTACCGCCAGACCATTTGCGCAATGAAATCTCATTCTTGCGCTCTTGCAACATTCCGAATTTTATATACTATACAGCAGGGGTGGGGAGCCTGCGGCCCGCATGAACATTTGATATGGCCCGCATCAGAGTCTTCGTTGCCCAATTTAGAGTGCAACATCGCGTCAAAACGAAGTTCTGTGACAAGCAGGTACTTAGACAGTATGTCAAGAGAAACCTGTATCCCTTACAGTTAGATGTAGTTTTTTTGCGGTCCGCCAGCGATAATAATCCAAGATTGATGCGGCCAGTGATAGTCAATGGGTTCCCCAATCCCCACACTTGCAATACAGTATATATCGCATAGACCTTTTACTTCTTGAAACGCTTCACTAGTTGTGTGGCTTCATGGTTGCACAATGGCATGCGCACTAAAACAAATATTTGCTCGGTATAAAATTTTCTTAGAGGGAACACTGATGCCTGTCAATTGCGGAAGATACGCTTTAAGGACCGCAAAGCTATTGTAGTGCCAGAGTCATAACTCGGTAGCAGACTGAGCTAGAGAGCTGTTCAAACGCTCTGAAAATGCGGAAAGTCTTCTAGTTTCGATTTTAAAAAAGCTGGGAAGTTTTGGATTTGCGTTTTTGTGGGTGACGTCATATTAGGGGTAGGTTTAGGGGTTTTTGGCCTCTGCTACTGTGCCCTAGGCCTCAAAAACCCCAAGAGGCAATTTTTGTTTCTTTATTTTGAAGTAAAATAGGCAAAATCCGCATTTTTGAGCCCTTGATTGACCTTCTAGCGTTTGTGGTTAGCACGTTATCTCCTAAAAACAACAAAATATAAATTAGACTTGTTGCTTCTCTGTTTATAACGTCACAAATGTCCGTGAAATTTTATCGTGGCGTGACACCTCGTGGCAGTGTTGCCAATTTGGCTTTTGTGAGGCCAGATTTGTAATTTTTGGACGTCTTTCAACTCTTTTGGCTTTTTTCATTTTTGAGATAAATCCATTTGAATTTTTTTGACCTTTTTTGACCAATTCAATTTTTATGTCGGTTTGGAAGATTTAAAGATGATTTTGGTAAATTCCTGGACACAAAACGATAAATTTTTATCACGAACTCGGCACTGTAATTTTAGTTTTTGCAGTTTCATAGCTTGGTTTTTCTGTTTCAGGTTGTCCTTAGCCAAACCAAAAATTTTGAGTCGTTTGCTAATTGAGTGAATTCTATTCTGTACGTGTATATATTGTCTTTTAAAAGTGCTGTGCAACCTGTAATATAGATTAAGTGTCGCTGTGTATTTATCTTGTGCTTGTGTTTTTAGTGAGTTCTTGCCTTTTTGCGGTTCATGTGGCCTTTTTTACTCATGACAACTTGGCAACCCGCGTGGTGAGGCTTTAACTGAACGTGGAACGTGAGAAATAATTTGTCGTGATCCACCAGAAATACCAAGGCAGTTTTACTCTTTATGTTTTCGCCTGATTGGTTCTTCACGTGTGCACAACAAGTTTATGTGGAACTTCAATTGTGTTGTGTGATTGTGGCTGCGGTTAGGCGTGGCTTGAACGGTATAAACCGGGTCTCTGTAGCGAGTCTAAGTTTGAGGCCCAATTTGCTACATCGTAAAACTGTCTTCAGTTCCAACAGCCAGTGACAGCGTGACACAATCCAATAACTCGAGCCACGATTTTTGGCGACGTGACTCGAGCCACGTTGAGAAACGATGGTGACTAGACTCGAGTCGCGTTTTTTACCAAATGACTTGACGCGATTCGTAATCAATGACTCGAGTCAGAGTCATTTTTGCATAATCTCCAAAGATCTGCTGGACAAACCCAGCTCATTTACTCACAAAGAAAGGAACTGTTTGTGCTTCAGTGATGATCAATATTGGCACAAATTTTCTGTTTTGATTGTGTCGCCTAGTCTTGTTATGATACATTTTAAGCATCAAGTGTTCCACCTAAAATGGAGGTAGAGCCGAGACTTTGCTTTTCAGTGAGGGGCCAGCAGAACACAATACATTAAACACATTATCGTGGTTTAATGTAGTATATGCATATTGTGATCAGGGCAGTCGGCATCAAACTTTTATTTTGAGTTTTTTCCAGAGGTGAAGGTATGTATGATTTTCAAATCCAAATCCAACCCAAAAATTATTTCTACTGTAATCCAATGCAAATCATAAAACCAAATCTTGTTTAAATCCAAATTCCTATCGCTGTTATTTTACAAGGCCCGTATGTAATTCAACTCAAAGATTCGAAGACAAATAAATAATTTAGATAAGTTAACTAATCACAGTTAACTTATGCTCTACCTCTGACTCACAACATTACTACAGTTGACATTGCAGTGGCGTACGCAGAAGATTTTCATGGGCAGCTTGTATTTGGGGATAAGCGATTGTGTTGCGTTGTTTCGGTGTTTGATTCTTTTGAGTATTGCCTGCGCTTATAAACTGTCTTTTGTGCTGCGTATCTGTAAAGTTTTCGTTGTCTATTTGTGCACGCCACTGGTACTAACTCTTGTGATTTTTGAGATAAACACGTAAACAAACACATAACTAAACTAGACAAATAAATGATTAAATAAATAACTAGATAAATAGATAAATAAAGTGAAGCAGGTTTATTAGCGAGCTTTGAGGCTTAAATATAAAGGCACACATCACTGAGCGATATTCATAACAATTCTAACATGCAACGTGGCATTGCCAGAACTATCAATTTTGCTGCTTAGGAGGCAGGGCCGGATTAAATTAACGCGAGGCCCTGGCAAAGTTGTGACCGCGATGCCCCGTAAACACTTAGTGCAACTGCATAACGTTTCACATGCCTTTGTTTCAACTTTGTGATACAGCTGTCAGCCCAGTTACCTTACAATTGTTGCTTTAAAACACAGCTATAGCAGGCCCGTAGCCAGCTTGGGACACCAGGTGGAGCGAAGAGTTTTCTGAAAGCAGCCCAAATTTTTTAAACTATGTTCAATAGTTTTAAGCTATGTCTAACACATTTTTCCAGGGAGGGAGACGCCCCATTGCTCCCTCCTAGTTACGCGCCTGGCTATTATGCAAGGCTACGACATGAAGCTATGTCTGCGACGCGAACGTGAATTACAGGAACGTTTCGCTGCGTTGACGTCGCTGGCATATATTCTAGAATTGTTTGTCCTTGTTCATTGCTAACTGGATGCACTCATGGGCATCCGCAGGTGGGCAAAACGGGCATTTCACCCCCTGGAATTTGGGACAAAGTGCCAAAAATTTCCAAAGAATCTCAAGTTAGCAGCTATGTTCCGATTAATTCATTTAATTGTTGCGATGACACTTTATTTGTCGGTATGACACTGACACTGCGCAAGAACCAGGTTCACTGTTCTGGTGTCATGCAATAATGAGGTTGCTGTTCGCTCATGTCCGCTCCTTTGCCTGCAGAGACAGTTTGCGAAACTTGCTAACCTAACGGATTGTTTCTAGTCGCTGGTGTCACACCTAGCGATTTTTCACTAGATCTAGTGATTTATAGCCTGATATAGTGATTTTTCACTGCAATCTATGAAATTTTTGAAAAGTATGTGTTTGAAAAAGATCGGTTGTCTTTTTTCTAACTTTTCAGACTTTTTAAAAGTTTTTCAGCCTTTATTAACCCGTAAACCAGTGCTTCTCAACCTTTCATGGTTTGTGACTCTCTTCCAAAGACTCTCAACACTTGTGACACCCTATTCATCAATGGGGTTTTGCAATATCAGGACAGAGCTATTTAGTAAAGTCTTCTGCTCGTGGCCCCCGGAGAACTTCTCCGTGATCCCCAAGAGGGGGCGAAGGCCCCGGTTGAGAAAACCTGCCATAAACAATTGATGATGTGAATCAGGGGCGCAACCAGCTCTTCATTGCGGGGAGGGGAAATCTTATTAGTTTTAATCAAGCCTGTAGCTAGGTAAAATTTTTTTCGCTCCCCTTGGAAAAATGTGTTGCACAGAGTTTGAAACTATTGGATGTAGTTTAAAAATATGGGCCTCTCCCAGAAACCTCTTCACCCCCTCTGGGTTTTAATCAAGATGCAGACCGGACGAACAGGACAGAGTAAAAATTAGTAACGTAATCATACGCGTACGGGAAGGCATTTTACTGTGGGGGAGGAAAAAATTTGCCCTGAAATAACAATTTGCCTTGAAAATAAACAATTTTATCTGAAAATACCTTTTTTAGTTTTTAATCCGAATGGGGCCTGAAACGTCTTGTACATCTGTTCTATGCAGTTGAATTTGTTTATAACGGCTTTTGTCTGTGACGTCAATTTGCCTGTAACGTTATATTTTCTTCGGTCCCGATGGCATCTTTTACATGCATTTCAAATCGCTTATAGACTGTATTTGAAAATTTTTTCACCGTTCAGGATTTTTGAGCAACTTGTGCTTTCCCTGAAACACAAAGTTAACCCTAAAATTTTTCACTGTGTTGACGATACGTTTTTTGTAATTCAGGATTTTTGAGCAACTTGCGCTTGCCCTGAAAAACAGTTGCCCTGAAAATTTTCACTGTATTGCAGGTTTTTTTAAGACGTTTTAGAGACCCGATTCGGGTCCCTATAATTTCAAATCGGGTCCCTAGAATCAGAGAAAATCATCATCGGGTCCCTAAAATCTGAGAAAATGGGGGCCTAGAATCAGAGAAATCGGGTCCTTACAGATCCATACCAGGAACCTAACATTTTCCTTAAAAAAACCTGCTGTATTGAAATATTTTTTATCATTCAGGATTTTCGAGCAACTTGCGCTTGCCCTGAAAACAGAGTTTGCCCTGAAATTTTTCACTGTATTGAATATACAGCACTTTTTATCATTCAGGATTTTTCAACAACTTGCGCTTGCCCTGAAAAACAAAGTTGTCCCAAAAATTTTCACTGTATTTAAATATTTTTTATCATTCAGGATTTTTGAGCAACTTGAGCTTGCCCTGAAAACAGAGTTTGCCCAAAAATTTTTCAAGCCGGGGAGGGCGGCTGCCCCCCTCGTACGCCTATAAACCTGATACAAACACATGGTTCCGTATTCAACTAGTCCAGTCATGGCTTTGTTGTGGCAGATGTATAGGGTACTAGTAAACCTGCTTAACGTTTCGTTTGGTTTTAGCAATTTCATCAAATCGTTTATCAACATTTTTGAAACTTCAGTTGAATATATTTGCTGACTGCTGTGATATAATTTCTGCAGACGATATTGCGCGTGATGAAGCTGTTAGACACAAGAGACTAATATGAATGTCAGGATATATGATGCTGTTGTTTCATTCGTAGATACGAGTCTTCGTCTGCCAACTGAAATACTCTTGAAAGGAATGTAACTTTCACTCTGTTACGAATGGTTGGGCCAGACTCGCCACCAGATGTGGGTGGGCCCAGCCACTTTTACTAGGACTACCTAAACAACACCTAATAACTTTGAGGCTCTTGTGAAATTCGAATTTCCCTTACAACGTTAGAGCTTGGCTGTGAAACCCCAGCAACGGTTAACCACTGAACATAAAATGCAAAAATGCTTAAGGAGTAGCCTACAGTAACCCAGGCAAACGTAAAGCCAACGCAATGTGAACATAAGAGTATGCTGTTTCTGTCACCAGGCGTAGTCTACAGGGTGCAAACTTTGCTCCACTGGTGTGATAGCAATGCAATGTTTATCGTTGACGTTTCAAGTGTATGCAAACTCTTCATCAGAAGATGGCAAGAAGCAAAATCGAAGCGTACACACACACTGCATTTCTGAAAATTTTCAGAGGGGTACACGAAAAAAAGAATAAAAAATTCCTTAGAGATAGGCTACCAACATTTTAAACGATCTCCCAATTCCAGCGTATTTGTGGTTAAATACCAATCATTTACAAAATTTTCGATCAGACGGCCTGTCTCAAGATATATCTTGTAAGGAGATAATTAACCAGTAAGACAAAGAAAAATTCTAATAAGACTTTTCCTAAAAATGATTAGAATACAATATTTCAACTTTATGTTTCAAAGTTTCTGCAAATGTCAAAATTGCTATGCAATGTTTTGAAAATTTCGGGGGGAGTAAATGCCCCCCCTGGTTGCGCGCCTGATGTGAATTGTTTGAAGATTTGTACCAATAGCGTGAACAACAGTTTGAAATTTAAGCTTCTCAGTGTTTTCACTTCCGTGTTGTTTATTGGTGCATTATTAGCCAGTCATGATGGCATTTTCATTCTTTGCAGGGACACTGTAGTAGAAATAAGTAGCTTCAATGTTACGTTCATTGCTCTAAAATATTCCGTTAGTGATGTCGTTTCCAGCTCTTGGGAAAAGCCTATTGTTGGTATGAGATTTCCCAGGCTTCAGCATGATATATGTTATCAAAATTGAAAATTATGTAACAGTTTTTAGGCAATAAAGTCAATAATTAAATCATTTCAAGCAAAACTACGCATTTCGATGCCAAAATTGTAAATCATAGTGGTTTGTTTCAGATCTAGTGAGTGTTTTTGTGGATCTAGTGATTTTTCAGAGAAATCTGTGGCAGCACTGTTTCAAGTTATGGTAATAGGCGTTTTTCCGCATATGACCAGGGCTCCCACTGCGGTTTTTTTCCACAGTGGGAGCCCTGGTCACATTCCACGCAGATCTGTGTTTTTAGTCGACCTGGGTGTCTATGTTTAATTATGTAAATTGGTGTTAAATGTGTTTTTTTAAAGTGATAAAGTCATCCGCAACTTTAATGTGTTCAATAATATAAAGACAACTTTATGTTACAGTGTTTGCATGCGCACATAAGGTGAGAAAGTACGCATATCGGATGAAGTGAATGTGTTCAATCGGTTTCATATCCTCATATAAGATCATTGTCATGGTTATATATAATGTCATTTGTCTCTGGTGCCAATTGAAGAAACTGGTGAAACAAGGGTCAGGACTGATTGTTTAAATTTCGATGTTTCTTTATGCATACAAATTAAAAAACAAATTTCAATTAGCGGAAGAAGGCATTGGGATTATATTTTTTGTGGGATTTTAGGTCCCGCTGCAGTTCAAGATCGCACAAAATTCCCTAGTTCAATAACAAAGGTACGCATACAATTAGTGAGAGATATTATCAATGGAGTACAGTATGTAACTAGCGTTATGAAAAACGTCTTCAGCAACAAAAAGGTCGTCTAAATGTTAATGATAGCGCTGCAGAAGAAAATTTGGAAGAGGAACTATAATTAAATCAGTATTGATTGTTTTTGGTTCTAGATCGATGGTAGCCCTGTATATACTAAACGCAGTAATCAAAATGAGCTGCAATTTTGACGCGTGGTGAACAGCCTAGCTCTAAACACATGAATACATGAAAAATCAGTAAAGCAGTGATATGATATTCAAGCGCGAGGTCCCTGGCGTTTGCCCGTTTGCCAAAGGGTTAATCCGGTCCTGCTAGGAGGACTTCGCCCGCTTTTTTGTCAAATCCGAAAAAGGAAACATCAGAAAGCTACAGCAGACATAATACATTAGCCAATTTTTGAAAACGTTTTGTTCACAAATCGGTGCATGTTTTATGAGACAGTTACGTCCAGAATTTTTAAGGTTTGACCCTGCTGATCGCAAAGATATTTTGAGAGGTCGCAACCAATTTATTTGAATACCTACGTGATCGTAAAGCAAGGTTTCTACTGTATTTTGATGGTGGCAGTAAAACGAGCTTCTACTATCTTTTGACAAACCGTTGGAAATTTTTGAGAGGCCGTTTTGGTCTATCAATCAAAACACCTTCAAAAACACTGGTTACGTCATTGAATACCATTATATTTGTTTATCGCAAAGTCATGTTTTTTATCACAGCAACCGCTTATAACACTGAAACACTCACAATAGAAAAAAATATGAGCCCAAGGTGCCCACGCACTTGAACAGCAATGCACCAGATGGTATAACTCATTTACCGTTTGCGCTGCCCTGATTGCATTATTGTGCTTCACTAGCACTACGACTGACAAGCGTTTTCCACCGAAAAAGACGTTCTGTGCCAAGGTGATTTTCCTATTATTAACATGTTACGCGAATTTACGTGGTTACTAATGGGAAAGGTCTAGTGTTCGCGCGACACGGCTACGCGTTATGTAATGTGACACTTTCAATAATGTAAGGCCCTTACCAGATATCATGTAGTGTGGCAGCTAAGTTGAAGCGGGAAATGCAAGAAAAATTTGTTGCAACTAAATGATATTGCAAAAGCACTTTTTGAATTCAGTTTTCAGACCAACGAAGCAAGAAAAAAGAGAAAATACAAAAATTTTTGCTGAAACTAAATGAGTTATAACGAAAAAAATCGTTATGAAAATTTTACTTAAGAACCTATTTTCGCAAAATATTATTTGAGATAACTTTTTCTTTTCAGTTTCAAAGAATTTGTCAATTAAAATAACCTTATTCGAAAATCCATTTTTTTGTGAAATACATCTTTTTCAATTAGTTTTTAAAATATAACAAAATATCTGTGGTTAAAAGACATCAGGTCATGGAAGTTAGTTAAAACAACAAACATGTCCTCGGACACAGCAGACTGTACTTTTACTCGATGTTATTTGTGACAAACTATCGATATCCGGCTATGCAAGGGGCGCAGAAGAGAGGGAAAAACTAAGTGAAAAAGTAAGGGAGGCATGAGCTTAGACAAAGCGCGTTCTTGCAATGAAAATATTGCTCATGATCCAATTCAGTGGCCACTCTTTGCTCTACTTTGCCTGTCTTCTGAACAAGTTCCCCCATATGCTTCTGAACAATTGCGCTTATGGTCGGTGGAACAAGGGGTTAAAAGTTTTCGGACCCCAACTATTTTGTTGAATTTTCAGTTTTTGTTATAAAGTATACCATCTTCAAAATTTTGCTGAGTGGGTGGTCTTGACGATAACAAGCTTGTTTTCATTCACCCACTTTGTTGGGCCGTTATACCGCACACACGTTGCACTGCCTTTGACCTGATCTCCTGACATGCAAAACATCCTTGTGACACTTAATAAACATGGCTGTTTGTAGTTCGGAAGCTCTAAACAAGCGGTTCTCAAGTGGGTGCGAATAGCGATATCTATTCGCCAAATTTCAGCTTGATTTAGACCACATTACTGAATCAGTCAGAGTTTACACGTAAGCTGCTGCATGTTGTTTCTGCACACTGACCGTGTGCTTTTTCCATGTGAAACAAATAGTAAAGGAAATATGCCAACGAGTGGTGCCACTCCAGAAGCAACCACTTCGAGCGCGAGTTTTATCGATTCATTATTGTGATGTAATAAAAACATGATATTTCTCAAGTAGCAAAACCTGTTTGTCTCCCTGTGTGACTTCCTTGCAACAACGTTAACATAAACTAGCAGCAAAGTGAACTTGCTCAACGGTAGCCACTAGAAATATAGCTGGAGCTCAAAAGCTCATTAGCAAACGAAACCTTCGATTTTTAGCTTTTCAGCGTGTTTACCTGCACTCAGAAGAGCGTGTTTCATCTAGGTACTTTTGGTAGAATCTGCCAAAGCTCAAAACCTGTTTTCTTATATTGGGGTGCCTCAGTATTCATGTTTTCTGACATTGCGGTTTCTCAACCTACCCTGGCTAGGACATACCTCCGTCTCATAAAAAGGGTGTTGTTCATCTGAAACCGCAAAAGAGATTCTAAACAATTTGTATCCTTTTATTACACGTCTATCTGGTGTGAAAGTTGATGTTCAACAAACGTTTGCACTCAAGCATATAGCGCTAACGAAAAAGGTGTGGGAACGCACACCCAAAAATAGGCATTTGAAAGCAGCTTTAAACTCATTTCAAAGCAAAACGTGAAAAAGGTGTGGGAACGCCGTTACCACGCGTTCTCGCCCCACACACCCCTGTTTGCACTCCTTGCCAGTTGCTTACCTCCAGCGGCCCAGCATCCACCGTCAACATTTGATTGGCTGTCAAGTCTTGCCAACTGAGGCCGATGAACGTGCGGAGCAGAAACTCTCCAAGGTGTAGACGTGGAGATCTGCGAGTCCCTAATCGCCCCGCTTTTCATTCCAGCTCCACAGATTGATGCTTCAAATACGTCATGTTGTTTTTACATATGTATGCATTTATATCGATGATACTAACGTGACTTGTCACTCAACCGTAAATTTGTGGCTTTTAAAATGTTACTCAAAACCTTTTCTAATACCCATAAAACAACTAAAGACCAAAATTTTTTACAATATTTGCAAAATATAATTCGTCCATCGAATTGCAAAAGGCTTTTGTTTCACTCGATCTGGAAAGAAATACTACTCACCAGCCCATTTTTCCGCGATATTGTTGAATCTTTTTGAGAGCTGCTTCACCTCGTCTACATCACACAAACAGGTTCCTGGTTCTCCTTTTGGTCCATGTATACCATTGTCTCCTTTAAATCCTTTTTCTCCTTGTGGCACAGTAAAACAAACTTCTTTTTCTTGTCCGCAAACTGCTTCAAGAAGCAAGCAAACGAAAGTACACAAAATCAAACCGAGTGCCAAATTTTTCGACATTGTATCACAAACAGCTGTTATCTTGCTGAATCAGATTTGCTGTACATGCAGAGCACAGCTTCGATTTGCAAATGCTGTGAGCTGCATTTTTTTTCATGCACTGAGGCGTGAAAACGAAACGTAACATTGCTTTTTTTGAAGCAGATCCTTCCTGATTGCTGGTACTGAACAGCGCAGTCTCCTCAGTCTGAGTGAACAGCACTCAGCGCAGTTATGGTTTCCGCATACAAACCTACAGTGCTTGAATCGACTTCCATATTTCCTTTAAATATCGCCATTACGTTTAATCAGTGCCGGAATTAGGGGGGGCCCAAGGGCCCCGGGCCCAGGGCCCCCCACCATGTTCATATGTTTAGCCATATGTGTGACATGCGCGTGCCACTTTTATCGAGGCATCCTTTCTATCGAGGAAAGTTTGTTTGTAGGCGTTATTAATTATCGGTCGGGCAGACAGCTCTATTTCACTTGAATATTATTTTATAATGTAACGAAACAAACACTTATTGCTTTCCTGAAAGTCGGTCATGTATCTGAATCTGGTGAATGCAGGCAAAGCCACGTAGAACGCATTAACTTACGTCTCTACTCGTTTCTGGTAGATTCTGCGTCTGCCTTACTCAGATTTGCACAGGTCGCATATGAGTAACATTGCTGAGTAAGGCGTCCTCTTTTTGAATTACATGTCCACTTTTCTCATGAGAAATGAAATATTCTCCAAGGACATTCAAAAACGTCAAAATGTCCACCATTTTGCATTTCCTATTTTACTTAATTATAATCAGTGGCGTAACCAGAGGTTTAAGCCAGGGTGGAAACTTAGCTAAGAGGAACCCATTGGCTAGCACTCAGAAAAAAAACTTAGAAATGATGGTGAATCTGGGCGTGGATGGTTATACTAAAACCCAAAATCACCGGAAAATAATTCGAAAACTGCAAAAAACCAATAACCTACCGAAAACCAAAACAATACTAAAACCGAAATATCACTTAAGTTGGGGGCTCGGTTTTCACATTTAGCTTACCAAGAGGGGGGAAATTCGACCCTCTGCCCCCTGTCAGTTACGTCACCGGCTATGATATTTTGTATTTCCATACAATAGGATAAGCTGTGCCTACTCAACTGCAACAAGATACGTGCTGGTGGCGTTGCTTAGTTGATGGGAGGGCCTGCAAAGTGTCTAATTAATCTATGTTTTGGTTGAGTTGATTACAGGCTGGAAAGGCGGGAATGCTTTAACATTAATCGTTGCATAACAGTGGTACCGTAAATCTTGTTTCAGTATCTCAATGACTTTGGCATTAGAGTGCGGACTGTTGACTCCATTATACTGTACTAGCATTGCTGATGAACCGTAATACGGTGATCAGTGTATTGTACGTAGCTTAGTGTAGCAATATCTAGTAATTATAGCTAATCAGTAATGGTAAAAAATTGAAAAAATACGTCTGAAATATCCCTTTGTGACAAAAGAAAGTGCAAAACATTCATGAGCTATATAGGACAAGTAAATAAGGATTTTGTTTTGTGTGTTTTGACTGAAACATCGTCCACACTGTACGTCTTACTTCAATGCTTAAAACTTATCAATAGACCTAAGTGTAGAAAATACACTCAAGTAAGTGACAGTCGTAAATTGTTCTCCCTTTTTGCGATGAAAATATGGCAGCCCTATTGAGCTTACTAATAAACAAACATGGGCAGAAGAAAGGGGATCGTCACCTTTGCAAGTGCAGAGCTAATGCAAGTGGTTCTAAAAAAACGTAAAAAAGCCAAAGAGGCAAAAATGTGATAGGAGGAATTTGCAGCAAAGTCAAGAAACATTCAAGCTACTATTTATAGTGTCAATGAAGTCCAGCGGAGACATTTCTACGGAACCTGTAAGAGAACAGAAAATCGAGGAACACGTTGTTACAGACTTAGATCTACGTAACAATAAGAATAGACCTATAGGTCTATAGAAACTATAGTTTAACCAGCGGTGCAGTAGCAGAAGAACGTCAAGGTGTATCATCGAAAAACACGATGGATGAGATGGCTGACGCTATCACTATAGGCAACGATATCGATCTCTGGTCAGCTAATATACCGGAAGAAATGCAGAAATACTTGTTGAGAAATGAAACAGGTTCTCTTTGACCTTGTGATGAAACGTTACTTTTAAGACATGATGTTCCACAACACAGAAAAAAAAAAACTCGTCAATGGAAATGCACCACAAATCTTCTTCGTCGCCAGAACCACAACGGCGAAGTAGTTGATAGAAGCTGGCTTCGTTTTTCTCCTTCACAAACTTGTGTATATTGTTTCACTTTAGACTGATTTGGGTGGATGCGACTACATGTGCGCATTTCCTGATTAGAAAAGGAATCTACGACTGGAAGCACACTCTTGAGCGTCTGAGGAGCCACGAGCAATCAGTGGAATATACAGATGCCACGGTTACATTTAGTCGCAGATGTAATTAAATACTATGAAGAATTGATACAGAACTAGCCAGTCAAGTCAATGCAAACAATATAGAAAATCGCCTCTGCCTGCAACGTTTGGTTTCTGTCGTAAAATTTATTGCTGAGCGACGACTGGCGTTTAGAGATGATGAAAACGTTGGATCGTCCAGAAAGTTTTTTCAAAAAAGTTTTCCAAAACTTATTTCAAACAAAATTTCAAAAAAAAGAATTTGCGATGCTTCTGGTGACCGATTTTGCAACAGATTCACAAATCGCTAGCCATTGTCAAATATCATTTGCATCATAAAGTTTTTTTACAGTTGAGTTAACAAATGTGACGTCACAAGATTATGTGTCTTTGTGTCTTTGTGTGAACGTCATAAATATTAACGATCCATGGAAATACGAGTGACTTCATCGATCATCCCATACCTAAAGATTCTGTATCCGCACATGGGGCCTCCCATCACGCCTGGGCCCCAGGTCCCCCACCATCTAAATCCGGCGCTGCGTGTAATGTGACAATTATCACAAGGACGTCTACTATTGCCGCTCCTCTAATTCATAGTTCACGCGATAACACGAATTGGATAAGCAGTCACAGCTGTGTCGACGAGGATGTCATTGTTTGAAGCGGCAGGATGAACCGTTTACTCAATGCGGACGATTTGGTGCTGCAGCAGTTGCATCTTCAGAACAGAGGTTTCAGCATGAACTTATGAGTTTTTTGTTTGTTTATTCATTACAAAAATGACGATGAGGGCAGGTCAAAGTCTGAAATTACCGTCTTCTTACTTCGATATATGTGCGATCCAAAGCCATATTAAAAAAATCAAGCAAGGTGAAAACCAACAAGAAACAAATAAGAACAATCACACTAAAAATTGCATGCAAAATAACGAACAATGAATAGGATGAATTTGAACACACACGCAACTGAATAAGTTAAAATAAATTACGGACAATTTGGGTTAGTAATGCCCGCTTACAAAGATGGGTGTTTTGGCAAAAACAAACAAGTCTGCTTCAACAGGAGCACATGGCACCTTGGATAAATCTCGATGCCGGAATAGTAATAAAAATCGTATGCTTTTGATACGATACGCATTTCAATCCAGCTTTTTCGTCAGTTCATTCCAATTTTCTAATGCTTTTTGTAAATCATTTTCCCCCCACATCCCAAAGATTCATTGATTATTTTGTGGTTTATAGTTGATAACTTGCTAAACCACAAACGCGCCTAGTTTTAAAAAAATTAACACAAAGCTCCCTCTTGCGGCTGAGGCTCAGGGATATATGGAGTAAGCTAAAAAGATCTAAACCTACCTCTATTATGACGTAGGCTAACCCACAGAAAACCTCACATCCAAAACTTCCCAACTTTTTTTAAATCGAAACTATAGAAGACTTTCGCATTTTTAGAGGGTTTGAACACCTCTTGTTCTATCGTCTGGCGAGCTATCTGGCCGATAGTCCTTGACAATGGTGACTTAGGGTTGGGCGGGCGCAAGGCAAGGCTGAAAAGGGTCCTCTGATGACGTCATCATGCTCAGCCAACCGTGATAAGACCGTTTGATCAAGTCTACGAAGGGGATACGCGGACCACGGTGTTATACATTTCTCTACGCCGCATTAGGCCTTATGGTTAGAGCATGAGGGTAGAGTTAGTTTTAGTGTTAAATTTTAGAATAGTGGTTCGGTTTAGTGTTAGTTCCTGGTAAATTTGGCGGAAAATCTTTGGCGAGCTCTGTGTAGTGTTTGTAAAAACTTACCAGTGTTCATTGACTAAAAATAACGTATTAAACAGAGAATAAAACAGGTCTATGTTTGAACACAACTAAACCTTTGGGATTTAATATGCACTCATGGTCGTCGGAAGAATTTTCCATGGGAAGGCCACAAGGGGATTTTCCAAAATTTTTCTAGGGGTGCCAAAACTGGTGAAATTTGTTTTTTCCCACTCGAAACTAAGAAAACAACCTTTTTGCTGAAATTTTCAAAATCCAAGGGGGCCAAGCCCCCTCTTCCCCCCTTCCGACACCCATGTATGCTCTACATACGCTTTTAAAGCTGGGGCATCTTATCCACAGCCGTCCACACAACCGAATGCTGTGAGAAGCTTCATTCTCTGGCAGTGAAAAAAATTATCATTTGGTACTGTATAAATTTTTGCTCTTACTTGAGAGGTTGTTTTCAGAATTTTTGGAAAAAATTTTACCCACACTCTTTTTAAAAGGTATTGAAGTTGGTTTGAAGCATTTCCTTATTTACACATTAGAGATGCTGGTCGGGTCTTGCGGAATCAGAATAAGCTACTTACATATTACAGTGGCGGTTGTTGACCCCTTTGAAAGTAGAGTTCCTACACATTACAGTTGCTGGCCCCTTTGAAAACAGAGAACTTACGCATTATAGTTGCTGCTGGGAGCCCCTTTGAAAGCAAAATGCTTATACAGTGTAGTTGCTGTTAGGCCCCTCTGAAGGCAAGGTACTTACACATTATAGTTGCTATTGCGGACCCCTTTGAAAGCAGAATACTTACACAGCGCAGTTGCTGTTGAGCGCCCTGCTGAAAGCAGAGTACCTGCACATTACAGTTGTTGTACCTGCACATTACAGTTGTTGTACCTGCACATTACAGTTGTTGTCTGCCTTTGAAGGCAGAGTACTTAATTATGATGTGGTTCAGAAAATATTATATGAGCGGATACTACGTTTTTCACCAAAAATGAGGAATATTTAAGCTCGAAACACCTTGAGGGGGGCCCTGAAAAGGGGGCCCGAGGCAAGTGCCTCTTTCTTCTCTCCTTAAACACACTACTGATCCTTGACGATTTATCGTCTTCTGCGGTCCCTAGAGAGGACCATTGCGTAACTTTGTGCAAAAACTGTACTACAATTTGCGAGATCCATGTCCCTGCCTCTTCACAATTTTTCTCTGAAGGGGTCACAGGGTCCATAACCCTAGGAGGGCTGGAAACACCTCACGATCAACAGCAACCTCAGAAAGTTCTACCGCTGGCCACACACCACGACGGTGCCACATGTAATCAAAAGCAGCGGCGTAACTATAGGTTTGAGCCAGGAGGAAAACTAAGCTGAAGGGGGCCAATTACTAGCCAACACTAAAAAATGTTAAGAAATGACAGTAAATTCAGATGTGGATGTCTATATTCAAACCCAAAATCACCGGAAAACACTCAAAAAAACAACAACGCACTGAAAACCAAATATCGAAATATAAGCTAAGTGGGGGCCCGATTTTTAGATTAATCTTGCCAGGATGGGGCAAACACACCCCTGCCCCCGTCAGTCAGTGGTGTAGGAGCTGGGGGTGCAAGCGCACCACCAAAAGTTTTGATTTGTCGAAAATTCGGGCAAAATCCCTCAAAATTTGGGCACAGATGCTTTGACACCTCTGTTCTATTTGTGTGATCAATGAGACTGACTGATTAAAAACGTGGTAGTGTCCATTTTGCCGCCAGCAGCAAACGTTCTGCTGGGACTATTTAGCCGTTCGAACTGTATCCAGCTTTGCCCACATGTAAAATAGAGTTCGTGACACTAACAGCACGGTGAACGTAGTTGAGTAGCAGAGACGCAGCCAGAATGAGGTCGAAGAGGCCATGACCCCTCCGAAAAAACTTGTTAAGATTTTTCGCTGGTGTTTTATATCAATCTCAACTGTTCGAAAACAAACGGAAGGAACAGTCAGACTCATGTAGTGTCGTGTTCTCTCACTGAGCAAGGCTTAACGTGAATTTTTGCGATTGGATGCGAAACTATACGACTAAAGCATGCAACTTTGTCAGCAAAGTTGCCAATTAATGCGGACAACACGAGCTGAGGTGTAGCCTGAGTGAAATGGAAGGGCGCAGCTTTCTTGCAAAGAAGTACAAATTCAGATGAGACATTTTTGAGAGGATTATTTGCATGAAGTATTGCCAAACCAAATAGAAACATACTTGGTCAAGACATGATCGACCCCAAGCGTACCACGCAATGGAGTGTTATGCAACAACGCAATGTTTCTCACAGCACGGTTGGCATTGTGGCTAATGGGTGTGCGATGCCAGGTAGTGATATAGAGTCTCAATTTTGAAATGTACAGCAAATCACTGTCAGCGAAGCACACAAACTTTGTTAATACCACATTTATAACAGTTTCAGAGAGCAAATATAAAAAATCATTAGCAAGCAAACCGTTACTAGTCGCCAAACAGCCATGGTGATTTTGTGTGAAAGCTGGTGTTGACTCTTCGTTAGTCTTGAGAGCGGAATACGACAGATGGATATTTACATGGTGCAGTGAGCCAGTGTAGGGCCTCCAAGAGAAATTTTTTTAGGCGGAACAAAACTCATTTGGGGCCCCTAAGACTTGCAAAATTATTTTGAAATAAATAAAAATTGAGGCTAATTAATGTGCATCAGTGGCGTACGGAGAAAATTTTCATGGGGGGTTTCAATCAGTGGCATTTGGTGATCATTTGTATTTGGTGTGCACTGTTTGTGACGTCACAATATGACGTAATATTCATGTTTCCAAACCAACTTTTTCGCGAAATGTGTTGGCACAATATGCATATTCTTTTGCATGCACTCCCCTTAATTTATGTGTCATAATTGCACTGAATATGAACTATCAGCCCTCCAGGTTATGATATCGGTGGAATATAAACTCAACGTTACGACACAGCAGTTCATGATTGCGAAAATATCAGGCTGCGCGTTAAAACAGGGGAGTAAAACACATTCATCACTGCGTCAGGGAAATTTACAACTGCAAAATCAAGCTGCGCTAATGTCTTGTCGAATACGAGCAAGGAGTGTAGAAAGTGTGCGACTGGACTGTCTAACGCACACCCCGGTTTGCAAGATCGAATCTTCTAAACTACACAAGATTGAGAATGCGCATAAAGTACGCAAGAAAACATTCGATTTTTTGTTATGTATAGAAATCCAGCAGATTTTTAGTTTTCCTTTTTCCCTGCTGAGACGTTATCAAATGCCTGAATGCTTCTATGTTAACAACTGCTGTTTTTGAGTTCGTACAACAGTTCTATCATGCTTCAGAAACTGGTAATGTAATCAATGTGGTCAGTACTTGCGTTGCTCAGCCATAGCAGACAAAATGAAAACAATTGTTTCGGATAAAGTGAACTATCGCGGAACACAATCTTAAACATGCGTAGTGGACGAAAGGTGTGCAAAAAGTTGTGAGATGGTTTCTGGATGCAGACGATAACCCAGATTCCCACCAAAACGTATTTACGGTATTACTTTTTGGCCTATTTACAATGTTCTTTGAAATTTGCATGCAAATTCATTCCGTGGTATTTGCATTAAGTTGAAAGATTAACAAGCAAAAAGTATGCGAAAACAATCAATCTCCTTTGCGCAGGTAATAAAGCTTTGTAAAATATCAAGCTCAAGGGGGTGTTTTTAACCCCACCCCCTTGCGTGCGCCCTTGATGTGCATCATACTTCAACAAGAAGTGCTCGTTTATTGATCATGTGAAACATTACGTTAAGATCGGATTTCATTGTGGCCTTCAGTGTTTTGACAGCTGAGAGAGCTTCGGCTGCAGTGATGGTATTTCCTCCACGAAACTTACCTTGTGTGTCTGACAATGTGATAGTGACTGTGTTCGAAAGATCTTTGTAACACTCTCTACATCTGCCAACGTTTTTTTTCATTTCTGAGTAAGGCAACATTTTGGTCTGCTCTTTTTCTTAGTTTTATTTGCTAAGAATTTAATTGTATGATTGCAAATATGGCAAACAACGTTTTCTTCGTACTTAGAAACCATGTTTGCTCATGGGTGCGTAATGCGTTTATCCACAGTAAAAAAAAACGTAGAAGCTGCCGTTTGTTGGTAGTAACGTTGAAAAACATACCTGCAATGAACCTGTCCGAGTACGATTGCCGGATGGAAACTAACTTCAAAAACATAAGAGTTCCACTGCATACACAATCTTATATTTAGCGTTGCAAGTGTAGCTCTCATGATTAATTTTTTGTTTTAGTGCGTACCGCTTAAAGGCTGCTCATCTTCAACAAAATTAATTTGTAACTTTTACAGCTCCGATCTATGGTGATCCTACAAAAAGCGGGATAAAAGTTTTTGCAAGAATACCCTCGTCCACGTTATGTTATCATTTGCTTGTCTGGTGGCGCCATCACTGTGATTCTATACGTTTGGCCCATTGCCGTGTATACCTTTATTCCTTTTATATGCGCCGTTGGTTACAATGCAGTCCACTTGAGAATGACTATGCAGTTGATTGTAAATGAATGATTGGGAGGACAACTACCACGAAAATGTTTTTTCGAAAATGTTTTTTGCGGCGAGAAATTCAAGTGACGCGAACCATTGTTGTATTCTGCTGTAAAACTGCTAAAAATCAACAGCCATTGTTTTTGAATTGATTGCAGTCTCGACGATCCAAACTGTAGCAGATCATTGATCCAAATTCAAGACAAGTTACAGTTTGTATGGCACAATAAGTAAGCGTCAGTCTTCTCCATACATCAAAGACAATTTTTGTAATATTTCTGGATTAACCTTTTAGCTTTTTCCTTTGCGGCAAGAAATAACGCGATTACTTTCCGTGAAAATGTTTCTCATAACAAAAAGATGTTGAAAGAAAAGTTAGATGCGAAAAAGAAAAATTCGATCGCATATAGCTTAATAAAAAGTATTATCAGAAAAAGCAGAACATCAGACAATGGAAGTAAACGATTTCGTTGTTTGTAGTTGCAAACGTGAGCCGTTGTACAAGCTGATCAGGCAAGACTGTGTACTAGTCTGTGTGTTGTATCATACAACAAAATGTTCTGCAGTTTTAGCATGTGGAAATCTATTCGTGTATTTAAAAAAACAGGTTTGTTGCAATACGATGGCAGGAAGAAAAGTCCCACATCAGCATCGTTTCACCGAAGGTGTAAGTTTTGTGTTTGCGTGTATTGCGACAGGGTCGGCCCAGGAACACTTGGCACACGACCTCCGAGCATTGCAGCATCCTGCTTTCTAATGTTCTTGTAAGTAAACACTTAAATATCGACCCGTGAAGCTCAAACTGTCTCTTTGCGCAATTCTATGCCGTGAAAGTGACCGACGGACCAAGTAAGGGCAAAGGCAGTGACTTGACGCCATCTATCCAGTCTGCTTTTTCCACATCGTAACATTCGACAGTGTCCAAGTTCTTTATCGCACCGGCATCGCAGTGTTTTCCTCCAACTACATAAATTCTTGGGCCTGCAAAAGAAGTTGCGGTTTTTTCGAAGTAATTGGGCCCAATGTCAGAAGCATTGCTAAAAGTGCAGTTCATATCTTTTGATCCAAAACATACGCAATGTCACCATCAAAAGATACCAAGTTTTTCGTAAATTAATATGCCTGTTTGTGCTGATTTTTTGAGATATTAGCCAAAAGCAAAAAACTAAAAAAGGCAAAAAGGTTAGTTTATCCAAGACACTTACAAAATTTGCGATTCAAAAAATACCATACTTTAATCATGTGGAGGTTTTCGATGTTTTAAGTGGTGCACAGATTAACAGATAAACAGTTTATCTTCTTGAAGAGACAAAATCAGTGAACAAAATGTTATTTTTTCAAGAGCGGAAGCACTTGTCCAACAGCTGTCTAATATGCTAAGGCATAAAAAAATAACACAAAAGTTAACTATGGAAAATACTTGATGTCCACGAAAGAAAGCGCAAAATCTGTAAAAAATTTTATTTTCAAATTATTTTAAGGTCAAAGTATTGTTAAAAACAATTTCAAACATGCTGACGAAACCAGCAGTACTGTAATTTGCAAAACTAGTCCATTTTGTTAACGGTATGGATACGAAAGCGAGACAATCATTCTGAAGTCGACTGACATTAAATGCCACCTCGTGATAATTCGCTGTAGATATATTAATACACAGATTTAAATATTTACACTTCAACGCCGTCACCTTTTTCCAGGGACGCCGGAAAACGGTAAAGCAGGGGGGCAGTAAAAAAGTTGAGGGCAATGGAAATTTGTGACAAATAAACAAATCGTTACCAATATGTTTGTTTCTGTTCAGCAACAATGTTGACCTCAAAAATAATAGCAGAAATTATAGAAAGCCATTCAGAAATTTCTTGTTACGCGAATAGTCGCAATAAATTTATTTTAAATCGATCTTGATAAACCATGAAATTACCCATGATACTGCTATGAAAAAGGCACCTCCGCCCCCGGCGCTCCCCTTTTGAAAGGTCAGGGGGGCAATGTTCCCGTCATTTTCCTGCTCTCCGGCATCCCTGACTTTTTCTCTTCAAACAACTGCCACTCAAACGTAAATACGGTGTAAACAACTTTAAATTTCACCTAATACAGCGATTCCACAATCGTGCCTTCCTATCCTGAACGCAGTGATACCCTCCCAGAGCTTGCTCGCACTGTTGTATACATCGACATCGTAAACGCTGCTGAAGTTGCTGCACTCGACCTCCGAGTCCAGCCAAGCACCGCCGGCGATGAAAAGACGCCCTAAACAAGCGGCAGCGCTTGCGAAGCAGCGCGGGAATCGAAGTGCAGGCATGATTTCCCAGCTGAGACAACAAGGAGATAAAAGCTTTGAAGGTGAATATTTTTTTCTTCGGCAAGAAGTTTGCGTTTTACAGCTTTTCCTTTGTATGCATCCAGGGAAAAGAGTGAGCTGAGTTTCTTACCGCACTTAATCCGCAGGCATCTGTGCGCTACGAGCTTCTAATCGACCTTGCTGCTGACCTGTATATCGTGCAGTAGGCGTAGGAGCACAATCTGCCGCCCACGGCCCTCACTGAAAATGCTGTCCAGTATACCAGGTTGCAACAGGGTGAGATCAGTTGAATATCAAAGCGGTCTTTTCAACCAGAACGCTATTTTTGGTTCAACGAAATGCATTGAAAAACTTGATGCGCTTGGAATACAGTGCATGTTTTCTTTGCAGTTGCACAATTTTTGTTTACATGAGGACGAAACAAAAGATCAAGCAGGTACAAAGATTTAGAGTGGTTTTCAGTAATTTCTGATATCTTTCTCTATTGAGATGTTAAAATGTCGGTGTATGAGTGAAAGCTCTGACAGGATTTTTTTGTGCGTGCATGTTGCCATGCTTCGTGAAATAACATGCTGTGCAGTTGGGATGTTTAGAGTGTGCCACACGCTGTTGTAAACAGGGTTGCGGAGCCGGAGTCGTAAGGAGTCGGAGGTTTTTGGGTGGAGTCGGAGTCGCAGTGTCGGATTTAGGGGGAGCCCAAGGGGCCCGGGGCCTCCCATCATGTTCAACTGTTTAGCCACATATGTACGACACGTGCGTGCCACTTAGTCATTTTTATTAGCGAGGAAAGTTTGTTTGTAGACGCTATTAAATTATCGGTCGTCCAGACGACAGTATTTCGCTTGTATATTACTTGATATTGTGACAAAACAATTATTACACTTTTTGTTTTCCTGAAAGTCGGTCAGGTACCTGAATCCAGTGAATGCAAGGCCAAGGCACGTAGAACGCATTAGCTTATGTCTCTACTCGTTACTGGTAGATTTTGCGTCTGTCTTACTCAGATTTGCACAGGTCGCATATCGCATATCAGTAGCATTGTTAAATGGGGCTACCATACGTCCTCTTTTTGGAGGACATATCCATTTTTTATGAGAAATGAAATGATCTTCGAGGACATTCAAAAACGTCAAAATATCCTCCTTTTTACATTTCTTATTTGGCATATCAGCGGCGTAACTAAAGGTTTGATCCAGGGTGGTGAACGTAGACGAAAGGGGCCCACTGGCCACTGTGCGGGGTCCACTAGCCAACACTCAGAAAAAAACTTCAAAAGTGATGGTGATTCCGGATGTGGATGGCTAACCTAAAACCCTAAATCACCGGAAAATAATCCGAAAAACACACAAAAAGAACAACCTACTGAAGACCATAGGAATGCTAAAACTGAAACGTAAGTTAAGTGGAAGACCAGTTTTAACATTTAGCTTGCCAGGGGGGCAATTTGCTCCTCTGTTCCCCGTCAGTTACGTCACTGGCTATGGTATATCGTAATTACGTACAGTAAGCTGTATCATTTTCAGTTGATAATCATGGCTGCCAAGTTTTTTTCGGGTCCGGATCAAGTGCATTATTTTCTAGAAACAAACTAGGAAAAAATAGGGGCAAACAAAGAATTTCTTCCACAAAGTTGAGGACTTGTGTGGAAATACTTACGCCTGACATCGCACCAGGACTCGACCTACGAGTATATTTGCAATCGGTTAAACTTTTTCTTGAAGTGGCAATTGCTCGACACAGGTCTGCAGTCCATTTACTAAGCTATCAAAGAATCAGCGTCACTCACTTTCCAAACTCCTCTTCAAATGCTTCAACAATGTCCAAGACCATTCCAGATCTGTGGCAGTAACCTCCTAAAACCCAGATCTTATTCTCGTAGACACAAACAGCAAGGCCAGCTCGGGCGCTGCACAGCGAGCCTGAGTATTCCCAGCTTCCTCTGGAAACCGAATAGCGCTCTACATCACGCAAGATCCTCTGTTTGTGGTCCTGGCCGCCAATCGCATATACGTGCTCGTTCATGTACGCAGCCTGGAACAGAAACGACCCACGCGATATGAAGGTAAGAGATTCGGTAAAAATGTTCAGTTCCTGCCGAATAGACGTTATTGGCGTTCTTGTGCCGCAGTAAAACTTCATCAGGAACACGTGATTGTTTTTGGCTGCAAAATTTTTTAAATCAAGACCAGGGAGTCTAGTATCCATAGAACAACCGAAAAATATGATTTCGAAAGGAAACATCTACAAATTGAAGAAAGTTTACTAACGACTTTGAATTTTTCTAAAATATTGAAATGACGCGATTCTATAAAGTTATCAGACCCGAGATTATTCTGTGTAAGGGGAGTGAACGCAACAAACGAATGTTATTCTTCAAAATGTTCAATTACACCTAAAAATTGTGTCATTCAATGTTTTGTAGCAGACTTCAAAATTTTAAATAGATTGTATATTTTGTATACGTTAAGGCAACATATGCACAACGTGTGCCTGGAATGTGACCAGCATTGCTGGGAGTATGTTGCATGGTTTACGTACGTATAGAGCGGAGCATCAGTGGCGAAGAACCAAATTACGTTTTGCTACACTCATCACTTAGGACCTGCGGCTACAAATTTTTGGGTCACCATGACTTCGTGCAATAACACGCTCATCAGCATTGTTCCCTCTAAGGTGCGCAAATGCGCAGTACCATTTGACCATTTGCGCAGTGAAATCTCATTCTCGCGCACTTGTAACATTCAAAATACTTAAAAAGCACAAAAAAAGAAGAAGCTGTTTGCATTAAATGTGCACTTTGCTCGTATTTTGATAAAAATTTTATACTTATTCTAATAAATTTGCAAAATTTATAAATCATTTATAACTTTGTTATCTCAGCCTTAAAATATTCAAGCTCAGTGAAACAAACAAATGCTCAGTGTAAAATTTCCTTAGAGGGAACACTGCTCATCAGGCTCCTAAATAACTGCGAAAGCTAAGATGTTAAGATAAGCGTATTTCTGTGCAAAACTACGGTCGCTATGGTCATGCATGTAGATTTTTGTAGCTTATTATTTGCTTTAGTTACATATTTATTGTTAGCCTTTATCATCTATATTTTCCTCGTACAACTGCTTCATTTTTAGTTGCAGTTGTTTTTCCATTGCACAATGCACATTCGTTCATATGAAGAGGAAGTACATGCAACACGCGGACAAAAACCTGCAAAGACATTCTCCGAGTCGACATCGCTTCAATCTTGCACCACTTCAGTGAACCCAGTCCAAGGCGGTGACAAGTCGCAACAGGACAAATTTCACTCCCTGGGCCCGTTAAAGATGGGTCCGATCCACCTTAGAAAGCACATTGAGCACGATACTCAACTCACACAATCATTCTCAATTGCAGACCACCCCAAGTTTGCGAAAAATAAAACAGTAGAAGAGCAATTAGTCAATACAAAACGTAAGTTTTTCTTATCTACGTTTTGTCTTATTTTTTATTGGCAAGTTAGGGGAACAACGCTTTTGTACAATTTTAGGTACACAAAATTTTTCAGTTTTTATTCTATGAGCATTTGAAAATCTTGTATATACGTGATTTTCTTCGAAAAATGCACACACTCTGCCCATTTCTGCATCGACTCCGAATTGATTTATTTGTTACATTCCCGGTTTTTCAGCTGCTTGCTTTCATCCCGTTTTGTTACCGAGTAATTAGTAGCACTCGATTTGAGGGCACCTGTTACAAGCGATTCCCTAACGTTTTCATGGCTTTGGGCCAGGACGGTCTTTTCTTTCAAATCGAGTTATTATGACTAAAATATTCTCGTAAAAGCGATTTGAAACCAAGAGTTAGTTTCCAACACAATTGTAAGATAGTAGTCGCCACCAAAGTTAATTTTTGATCTTTTTAAGATGAGGCACAACTCAGGAACGCACAAGAAGTTAGCTTCATCGGTCAACTCACCCAGTACATACAAGGCTCCTTTACAATATACTGTAGCGTGATGG
>Ga0210059_1003023_pt1 | contig 26715 bp, 18 predicted proteins | sample Ectturendosymbi2_FD_188042 | JGI IMG/M metagenome (GOLD analysis project Ga0210059, IMG submission 188042) | Ecteinascidia turbinata endosymbiont from Florida, USA - Sample 2 (SPAdes) (version 2) | ecosystem: Host-associated > Tunicates > Ascidians > Unclassified | place: Key West, Florida... | reverse complement strand
AGGCCCAGAGGGCGATGAGCCTGTTACCCTACGATCTCCACAAGTGCCATGAGTTTCAAACTTCTTGACCAACTTGAAAATCTGACTCCTGTTTGGAAATTTGTTGAAGCTAAACTTCCTTCTGAACCTTGCTTGAACAATCTGGAAATACTTCGTTTCATAATATGTCTTTACACAAAAGATCTTCTGCTCCATCGACCAAGGCATCATTAGACTATTTTTTGTTTAATATATAGAAAGGTTAACTATTTCCCTATGACAATCTGGAAAGAGAAAAATGAATAAGGTCATCGATAAAGGTTTTAGAAGCTGCCGCTTTGTTTCAATAATTGTGAAACACCCTGTACTACAACTTAGTTAAAACGCTTACAGCTTCTAAAGTCGCATTATGAAAACCAAAAATCCACTCCAGTTCAGACAGTTAAATGTGCATTGAACACAGCATGCTAAGAAAAAATAGCAATATGGGACTGATACACGAAAATACTGCAGCCTATATGATCAACTACTAAGGAATGTGTACAAATGCACACTTCCAATGACAAATGATTTATAACCTCAACAAGAATATTTTATAAAAATGACAGTGCTTCACTGCATTAGCGTAAGTGAATTATGCAGTGCAATAAATAGTACAGTTGCTACTGTTCAGGAAAGCTTCACCTTACAGCATTAAATTGAAACAATAAAATTTGGCTGGATGCAACATATGCAATTCATTGCATGAAAAAATCGGAAGATATGAAAACCTAAACAGTATAAAATCACAGTTCAGTTACTTTACCACCACGCAACATATTACATCTGCACTTACGTAGTTAATTCTATTCATTAATTCTTCATGGAAACAGATTTGCACTTAGAATCTCACAACATCAAGCACGTTTGAAACACGAAAACTTCACAGTATCATATCACAGCTACCCCACATTACTACCGCAAAACATTTTGCAGCTACTGGTACATTTCGGTTGTACACTTTACAGCATCAACAATTTGAGGTTTACAAAAATTATGGTTAGTTGGAATAGTGAGTTACCACCACATGTTCCTAATTTTAAAATGTTTCTTACTCTACCCAAATTTGAATGAAGTTGTTTCAGTTGGCCCAATGTTGATTTGGGCTGTTGTAATTTGCTCAGATATTTGTAGTATATGCAAATCTGAATGACACTCTTCCAATTTGCCCAGATGGTTCTCATTGTACCAAAGATTGAATGAAGCTCTTTCAATTACTCAAATATGATCAAGGCTGTTGGAATTTGCCCAAATGTTTCCAAATTGTATGCAATTTTAAATGAAGTGGTTGTATATTATTCAAATTGGAATGAAGCTGTTTGAAGTTGCCCAAAATTGAACACAGATGTTCCACTTGGCCCGAAGATGAATGGAGCTATTATTGTTTGTCCAGAGTTGATTTAGTCTGTTGGAATTTACCCAAATTTTTCCAATTTACGGAAACATCTTTAACTTCACCCACATTTGAATGAAGTTGTCCCAATTTGCTCCAATTTCATTAGGACTGTTAAAATTTACCCAAATGATTTCATTGTTATCCAAATTTGAATAAAACACTTATAATTCACCCAGATATTTCTAAACGTACTAAAATTTTAATGGAGCGTTTCTATATAGTCCATCTTTGAACTAAACTCTTTGAAGTTGCCCACAATTCAATGAAGCTGTTGCAAATTGGCAAAATTTGATTTGACTGATAGACCTCACCCAAATGTTTCCAGTTTATCTAAATGTTTTTGTTTTGACCCAAGTTTGATTGAAGCTTTTCTCATTTGCCCAAATTTAATTGAAGCTATTGTACCTTACCCAAATGCTCCTATTTTACTCAAATGTTTCTAATTCTACCCAAAACGTTATTAAAGTTTTTTAGTTGGCCCAAATTCAATGAAGGCTGTTGGAATTACCACATGATTCCAGTTCACTCAAGGTCAGTATCTATTTTGCCATCAAGGGTAAAAAAGAATGACGAAATAGTCTCAGACTATTTTGCCATTTTGGCTATTATTTTGCCGTTGATTTGGTTATTATTTTGCCTTAGTTCGGAAAATAGTCACTACCTCACTTACATGTGAATGTAGCTGTATACTTTGCCCAAATTTTGAAATTTTTTGCCCAAATAATGGCCAATTTTTCAGCGTTGAGGATGCTACCGCATCCCCTGCATCCCCATGCCATACGCTTATGGGCTCATCCATCAGAGCCCGAGCTGTCCTATGCAATTAAGTATATCTTAAAACATGACTCATACCGAACTGAATGTTTTTCATAGCAATGAATTTGTATAGATCACTGGATTTGAAGTGCAATCCAGTGGACAGTTCTCAATTCCGTCTCAAATGCTAAGGGTCATTCATTCAAAAGGGCGTTTTTAGGTATTGCTGCTGAAACAAAGTTTTCCTTGCAAGTATCCGGGCATCAGGTGGTGCAGTAGAAAATCACTGAGTCAGGACTGGAAAAATTACGGCAAAAACAAAGATGACACATTCGGTCATTTGCAATAAACCACAGGAGTGCTGAGTGTTGCAGCTTGCATTTGCTTATGTGTAATTCAATTTTTATTCGTTTGTTGTGCTTTCACATAATTTTCGAGAACTTATTGAAAACATGTCGCATTTGCCTATGTAATTTTACAAAAAAAATTTCTGACGAGGTTTCTAAAAATGATGTGCCGTTTTCGTATTAACAGGGCAAATGTTTTTTTGAAATAATTTCTCACGGCGTTTTCAAAACTTTTTGCGAAAATTTCTCATTCTAGGACAGAAACAGCGTAGTAAATATCATTCCAGCGTGTAGTTGATATGTTGATATTCTAATGCGTGCAAAAAATCGATAAACTGCACGGCTAAGCCTCTCGTATTCCATTGAGTTTTCTTCTGCATTTTCATGATGGCTTTTTCGACAACTGAATCAAGACAACCCTCTCCTTTCTGCAAAGTAAAATTGGGCATGCTGACAAAAACTTAATATCTCTGTACCCACCACTTCTGTCGCATGGCGAAAAGCATCTGTCGAATGAACTGACATAGCGCTTCAGCTAAATCCTTGTGTATTTTTGTCGTTACACGGTGAATTTGCTCGATAACCGAAAGAGTTTTACACTGATTTCAAAAGCACTTCGCATTTCTCAAGCATTTTTATGCCTGATAGTCATCTTTCACAAGGTACTTCACTTAGGACACAACATTTGCGGTCGTTTCAACGCTGTTTCAATTAGTATTTCTTACAAGACATACAAAAGCACAAAATCACTGTATTCTGTGAAAATAGTTTTTTATCAAAAGCGATTCTGTCCTCAGGAGTCGTTTGTTTTTTTGCAAAGTGCTGTCACTTCTGTCGCTGCAACACTTCAGACAAAAGACTGCTGTTTGAAATCTGCGTAGTCGTAGCCAATTTCATTTCGTTCAAACCAGAACGGAAAAGTTCTTGCAACTCACCTTGGTAATGAAATGTGGCTTTTTTGCTACATCATGCATTGTTTTTCGTATAGGCGTAATGACGTTTCTTTCTTGTTGCAATTAATTTGGGGAGACGCTATCTTTGCAAAAGTGGTCGCAGTAAGTTTTAGTTTGAGCTTCGTGGCGCTGATTGTTCTAAATAAACTGAAAACAACTGCATAATTCGCTTTTTGCAATCGAACCAATTTAGTCTTATGAAAAAAATATCGTGTTTGAGAACTGTCAAAAACAATATTACTCCAGTTCACAATGGCGTTGTTTATTTTCATTACCATTTATATTTTTCGTAGGTACTTGAACGGTCACAAGCCCAGCAACAAAAACTGTGCACTGGTGAAACATTAAGGTTTTCGCTGAACAAATAGTGATGTGCACAGGTTCACAGCAAGGTTGAATGAAAAACGTAAGTTTGACTAAGCTAAGGGTTCCCAAACTTTCTCTGGTCATGTACCCCTTCAGCATTTCGATAGATGAGCGTGTACCTCTAAAAGAGTATTTCTCAAACTTTTTATTCCATCGCCCCGCTTACACTCTCGACACGTTGTTTGCGCCCCACAAGCCTGATAAAGAACACACAAGGTAGTACATTTAAATACTTTTATTAAATGGAAGTATTAAATAGCTGCACCAAGCTATTAAATAGCTTAACTAAGCAATTGTATCACGACGCTAATATTACGTTCAGGATTCTTGTGAAAATAATCCACACTGCAGCCGGACACAGACAATCCAGAGTAAAAGTACGGATAAATTGCTTTAACAACACGCTCCAATGAATATCATAGTAAATGACAATTTGCAAGAAACCAACATGTCATAACAGTAGGCTATTGAAGTTAACTCAACGATTGATTAGTGGTTGAGCGTTTTTGCCCGCTTTGTGTTGTTTCCCCCTATCTCCCCGTCTGGTTTTATCACCCCTGTGACCCTCGAAATCGCCTCCAAGGGAGTGATTGAGGCATCTCCTGCCTGGTTCTGCTCCCATCTTCTTGCAATGATTCAAGCTTGCACTTATCCTTCAGCAATAATAGTTAAGTCACAACAGTTACCCACACCAAGCGAATCAATCGCAATTTATTGTGATAAGGAAACTAGTTTCGTGTGGGACACATCGCACAGGGATTATTTTTACAGCTGGTGCGGGATTACGCACGTTTGCAGTCAATCCATTCAACACTTGGATTGCACTTTCAAGTTGGAATGTTAACAAAACGGTGGTTGGCCAATTTGCTCTCGATATCTACTGTAAATTTGCTATCTTGACACGCAGGCTATATAAACTACATCCTATTCAAAGCTGTTGTTGTGAATAAGTCGAAACATGGAGAAACAAGGAGCCCAGTTTGTAATACATGCAGTCAACAGTTTGTTCAGGAGCTTGCACTAAAACCAAAGATCAACATCACATTTTTTATAAAACCTAAAATGATGCATGAAAACTTCGGTGCGGATGCAAATGCCCGGTTTTCCCCCACCTTGGTTGTTGGCCTGATTCAATTTACACGCTCGTAAAACCTTGTTAAAAAGAATTTGTGTCTTTTTAATTGCTTGATTATTATCTTGAGTTCTAGCCTATATTCGACCCCAACGAGAAAGCAGCAATAAAGGCGATTGATGAACCTACAGCAATCCACTTACAAAAGTACATGCACTCTATGTGTGTCTGCAGTCTAAGTTTCATTTGTATGTGCATTTGCTGTAAAATGAACAATTCCTAATCATTAACTGTTCAATGACTATTATTTTCAGATCATGCTTGTTCAAAAAAGGGGCACCCAACAAAATTGATAGCTTAAAAAACATTTCAAGGTGAGACTGTAAAATAAACCCTACTTCTGCAAAACAGCACAAATTCTAAAAGTTTACCAACAGTAGCGGTAGCGAATAGCAGTAGCGATAGCTTGCTACTTTGTTCAGTAACGGGAGGGGTAGCGCCGCTATTATTTTCAGCAAATAGCGATAGCGGTACCGACGCTATTTTCAAAGTAGCGGTTGCCCAGCTCTGCCCGAGTGACGCTGTTAACCTGGGTCCCCCCTGTAACAGCCTATTTGAATTTCAGGTGGTTCGCCGATACGTTTTCATAGTGGTGCATTTTTGTCTAAAATAGTGGAATTTAAACCTTCCACACAATGTATAGGTAATGGCGTCATATTTCAATGCTTGTGACGCCACAGTTGCTAATTCAAACCACAAAAATTTTCTATAGTTTTTTTGATGTGTAGGCTACTTGTGCCCCCCACTTTGAAAAAAGTTCCACCACCCATGCCTTCCACTGTTTGTCAATCTCCACCAGCTTGCATAATTGTTACGTCATTGGCGTACGCATAGGCCTAATTTCTGGAGATGGTGGTTGGCAAGTCATATGTGTAGATGTTGAAGAGAAGGGGTGCTAGGACTGATCCCTTAGGGACGCCATTCTTGAGGTGTCGTAACCTACTCTGCTTGCCGGTAGCAGTGGTAAGGGTGGCGCTGCGATAACCAACCAGCTCCATGATCAAGCAGACCATGTGCCAGTCAGGTAGCAATCGCAATAACTAGCAGGTAGCCTACTAGCTGCTTTAACTACAGCGACTGATGTCATAAAAGAGTCTGTTTGGATCACGATCGTCTATTGTTTCTTCACAGTAGGTAATGTGAATTTTTTGCAGTTGTCGTTTGCGATTTAGGTAGAGTGAAATTTTTGCCATTATCATGTGTGTTCTTTGTTGGGGAGGAATTGACAGTGTTTGGGTTTGTAAGGGAGAAATGTGAAAAAACTTTGAGAAACACTGGTCTAGTGTCTAACGCACACCCCGATTTGCAAGATCGAATCTTGCTAAACTTCACAAGAACTTAGAATGTGCATCAAGTACCCAAGAAAACGTTCGATTTTTGTTATGTATAAAAAAGTCCAGCAATTTTTAGTTTTCCTTTTCCCCTTCTGAGACATTATCAAATGCCTGAATGCTTCAGTGTTAACAACTGATGTTTTTGAGCTCGTGCAACCGTTCTATCATGCTACAGAAGCTGGTAATGTAGCCGGTGCTGTCAGCACTTGCGCTACTCAGCCATGGCAGACAAAATAAAGACACTTGTCTTGGATAAAGTGAACTATCGCGGAACACAATCTTAAACATGCGTAGTGGGTGAAAGATCTGCAGAAAGTGGTGAGATGGTTTCTGGATGCAGACGATAATCCAGGTTCCCACCAAAACCTAATTATTACTTTTTGGCCCATTTACAGTGTTCCTTGAAATTTGCATGCAAATTCATTCCGTGGTATTTGCATAGCCGACAAATTAACAAGCAAAAAGTATGAGCAAACAATTAATCTCCTTTGTGCAGGTAATAATAAAGTTTTTGTAAAATGTCATGCTCAAGGGTTTTTTTAACAACCCCCTTGCGTACACCATTGGTAGCGGAGTCGGAGTCTGAAAAAGTTACTCCGGCCACCTCTGAAAGAGACATGTTTTACGTCAATACTCTTTCCGTAGTAAATTCTGCACAAAAAATGCATGGTGGGAGGTGGGGCTGTGGCTGCAACAACTGAGCAAAGCAGAGTGACCGGAATGTGAAATTTTTCATCAGGAGTCAAGTCCTGATACAAAAACTTCAATCAGATCTAGTCCTGACCGCAAATATTACTAAAGTCGTCAGTTCGAATGCCTTCATTTCTCTCACACTACTGGTCTGGATCCCTGCATCATGATGGGTGAATAACATTGATGTAGTCGAGACTGTAACCTCCGAGACCGAGACCTGGCTGAAATTTGGAGACAAGAACGAGACTGAGACTTTGTCATAAAAGCCGAGACCGAGACCGATACCTGGAAGTTCGAGACCAAGACTCGAGACCTCACATTTCTATGATGGTAATTAAAGCTAACTCCTTGAATAATGCAGCAACAAAATAAATGGCACATTGCCAAATATCAAGATAATAAAAATCATCCAAAATTTGTGCAAACGGCCAAATACTGCAAACGTTCATTTTCACTTTCCTCTTAGGAATTTACAACTTCAAACCTGTGGCCTTATTTACAAATTCCATGAAGAAATGCATAGACATTGAAAGTGTTGACAGCGTTTAGAACAGAAGTTTTCAACCTGGGGTCGTTTGCCTTTTTTCTAGGGGTCGTGAGAGCATCTAACAAAAATATTCATATTTACTTCTCTATTTTATATTTCTTATGGAACTACTTTTTATCGTAGCCAAAATAATGGGTCACCTGGCAAAAAGGATAGCCTACTTTTTCATTCAAAATTGTTTTAAGTGTGATTATGACCACCACAATACAGAATACTGTTGCGTTTCGCAACGCACGAACAACTTTGTGATGTAAGAATGTGATGTGTTTGTAAATTAGATATCTGATTGCGGCAGCTAAGGGAGTTTTTATTCTAGTATTCAATGAGTTGTGCTGTGGAATGATTTGTGTACGGCACGGGTCTCTCTCACTGATGCTGCCATGTGCATGACCTTAACAAATGAGTCTTGGTTCAACACAGTGATATCGTACATCATTTTATAGTCATTGTGATTTTGTATTGTGCAAACACAATTGCATTTCATATGTTTGACTGGAAATTTTCGGAAAGGGGTCGTTAGGTTAAATTGGGTTGCAAAATGGGTCGCCGCATGAAAAAGGTTGAAAACCACTGGTTTAGAGGTTCTACGCATTTTCACTCTAAAAATGTTGGTGAGCCAATTGAGTATTCGAGGTGTTTGCCGTTGCCATGCTTCAATAAATTTGTTTTGACTCAGAAAAATTTCAATTGTTTTGTTCGTTACAAAACAATACCAACCCTTCTGTGAAGGACAGGAGGTGATGCCCTGGTGAAGCTCCCATGTTCTGGTCTCCTACCTGGTATTGAAGTAGGCATATGTTATTTGAGAAAGTGGATAAGAGGCGAATCATTACTTTTTATTTTAAAACGATGTAGGCGAGTGTATACAGCCCCAGCAGCACTAGCCAAAACCGCGCAGTAAAGTGGTAACTCCACAGGAAAGGTGGCTTTCCATCATTCAATTTTTTGCCAAGGCGTTTCGTCGTTTACATCACTTGCCAATGCAATAACAAACTTTTAAAGTTTTTTACTATCTACCACTTACCTGTTTCACTACATTCTTTTTATTTTAACACTGGGCATCTGCACTGACACTCAAATTTCTTCGCCACATATTTCGTGTATTTTGGCTAACAAAGCTTTGCCATTTTTTGTAACGTTACCTACACCTTTCCTAATTACTTTTCTCTTCACACGACAAGTAATTGAGTAAGAATTCTCCAAAGATATTGAATTATGAGGTGATAAATTTAGAGATTTAAAAAAACGAAAGCACTACTTTGAATTTCAAAACGCAAAATTGTAATTAATTTTTCATCCATCCAAACTTGCTCACTCTGTCGAAAACAAGTTTTAAAAATGTTGCTCGTGATTCTGCTGTTGACGCAAAGAAAAAAATATTTAGGCCTATTAGAGCAACAGACTTTTTCGGCACAAATTAGGTTTACACTTTGAACCAGCGAGATAATATCCCCCTGCATGCTCTACGGCAGTTGCGCAGCGATGTTAGTGTCACCGGGGCCGACCATTACAATGCTTCCTCTTTCCACTCCTCACATTTGCTTACAACAATATAAAATGAGAGAAAATCATGTATCATATTTATTATAACAATAAGAAATAATAAAGCATCTTGAACATCACAACCAAATACTCAGAAACTGAAAGGAGTCTTGTTTTTAATTCTCGATTATGGATCTTGCTTTCTTTGTTTGTTGGCCACCCTTCTCGTCACTTTTCCTATGTTTTTGCTTTCTTTACATTTGCATGTATGTATGGCTAAACAAGTAGCATAGCTGGCACATGCTAGGCTGTGGTTTAGCGGGAAAGTTTTATTTTTTGTCATTACTTGTGAATCAGTTGGCACCGTGGATTCGATGTGTTTTCCATGGCAACAACAAAGTGCACAGGGCTAATGAACCCTGAAGCAACTTGGGTTTGTTTTTTTGTCTTACTTAGGGCAAGGTGCTCGTAGTTTGTCAGTTTTTTTTACAACTGCGGCAGATCTTTTGCAGGTAACCATTGCCTTCGCATTGACGATTTAGACTTTCTCTGATAAAAAGAAAGTATTAGATGCTTTCGACAGGCGTTGTTGGGACGCAGCATGCTGCAGTAGAATGAGCCAAGTTCGGGATTATCGGTGTAGTTGACTAGCAGTGAAATGGTGTAGCGCATTCCCGCTGATTTTATGGCTCTATGCATAATTCTTAGATTTGCTATTATTTATTGTAAATTTTTCATATTTCAAGTTTTTCATAATTTCCATATTTTTACGTTAAACTGATATTCACAACTGCTCCAAATTTCCGTTTTTGCTGACACACTTAGAATTTTCCCAACACCGCATGTCGGTTAGAAAACGCAGAAAGGCCGTAAAGCCTATAGCAGTAGGCTACGTCAAAGTGACTGATCAGCCATGACGTATTATTTGCTCTCTGCATAAAACTCTTATGAGCAAAACTTTTCCTCAAGAGAGTTCCGAGGCATTTTTGAACTTAAAAAAGTCTGCTTTACCCAGAACAAAAAAAAACTTCACCATCGGGTTTTAACAGAGCGCTTTGAAAAGCACTTCGAAAAAAAGACGTGGTTTCATTTGGCTTCTCAAAAAAGAAACTTTTTGGCATTCTCCCACCTCTTTTGAATAAGCCTATGGGTTTCATAACAAAACTCTTGCAAAACAGTTCAAAGATAGTCCTTCGCAAAGTACTCCCAGCCTCTCGATGCAGAGATTACGCGCTGCGGTTTCATTGGTGCATGCACAATTTTTATTGAATTCAGTATAAATTTTACACGGGTAGAGGGAAATTTGTTTTCTCCATCTCGCAAACAACATACCAACAAGGATAGCTCAGCCACTGACCTCTTTGAACGGCTAAATTTTGAACAATCGTTTTGTAAAACCGTTTTTTGAAGGAACTCCTTGCAAAACTTCATAAAAAATAACTTATGCAAGACGAAGAGCTCGAGACCGAAATTCTTCGAGACCGAGACGAGACCTGAGACCTTCGAGACCGAGACTTCAAAAAACGGGTCGCGAGACGCGTCTCGAGACCTAGACCAAGTCTCGAGACTCCATCACTGGTGAATGACGCTACAGTTGGGATGCTGTAAAATGTTTTGCTCCTCTCAATCAGTGTTGGTTGTGTGCAAGCACCGGTTCTGTAATGCACTGCTGTAGCCTATGGCTAACCATTTTTGTGGTCTTGTGTTGTATGGTTGAGGCTGTGATAGTGACTACGAGTCTGTAAAAAAATCTAACATTATTATCATATGAATACTGTAGAATGAAAAAAATTTGGAGTGATTAGGTAAATGTACTCATTCGTCATTACTGCAGACTAAATAGGTGTCTCTCAGTCTTAACGTTTACTGTATTGTACAGTAGTTAATTTAATCAGCATTGCTTGCGTGCAGATTTGGGTATGCTCACACGTATGTAGCAATGCAAATGTGAGACCTATGGTTAAGCTTTTTTGTTAAGCCTAACATAAAATAAAATTACATTTGGCAAAGATGTCTCAATTACTTAAAAAAAGTCTTTCAGAGGTGAGTAAACTGGTTGAGATACTGTAGCTAGAGTAGGTTTTGATGGAGTAAACTGTTGGATTCAGAGTTTTTTAAGATTTTAAATGTAAAGCATAAAGTTGGTTGCTGTATCTAAGGAATAAGCAGTTGTAGTAACAATGAATTGAGGTTCACTACACATAATATGACTGACAGTATCTCATCTAAGTAATAGTCTCCGTGGCACAAAACAGTGTTCATGTTGTGTACTGTATATGTTATGTTTTTACACTGCAACTTGCCTAATGCATTTCTTGTTATTTGCTTGCACCAGGGGTCGGCAACTTTTTTAAATAAAAGAGCCATTCTGCTTCATTTTCCAGCCAATATGACCAGTGAGGAGCCACAAAGTGTTGATACCATTTTATTTTTCATGCGACTTCATAGATGTGGACATAAGCTAAATTGTACTTATTTCTACTGTAATAATAATAATCAAATACAAATTTAAATTCCAAGTTTTGTCAAAACCGCATGTGGGCCCAGAGCCATAGGCTGCCGACCCCTGGTTTACACTATTGAGTTTGTGTTGTTCATATGCTTTTATTTGTGCATCTGCTGTGTCTTGTGTAAGTTGTTTCATCTGATCAACCATTCTGTGTACATATATCCATGTTAAGTTGTTTTGATATTGTTTATTTTGGTTATCTACACTTTCATGATTGTACACATGTAATTATGCTTTTCTTCTCTGTCTCCATGGCAGTCAGTATTTGTTTCTTTGCTTCACCTTCCTTGTAGCCAAGGTAAATTATCTGGTCAGTACTTCTAAAGTGAGATGGAGGTTTGACTAAATTTGGATCAATATTAAGTCAACAAGAGAGAAAATGTAGTGAAATAGGGAATTGGCACCCAAACAAAATTTAGACATCAAGAGATGGATGGCCATTTAAATTTTGTTGCACTTTGTCTTATGCAGCATTAAAAATATGATGCTTCAGAATAAGCTGTAAATATTTTTTTAGTGCAAGTTGTCAAAGAAAGAGAATATTTAAATGCTTTTGGAATAAAGCTTTCATATTTCTGTATGTCTATTTTTTACTTTTTTGTCAGCCTTACATTCCATTGTGTTATCTGTTGAATTGCTTTTTCAACATTTTAAAATCCAGTGGGGCAACTTGTAAACAACCTATGTACAACAGTCCAGTCAAAAGTTGATAAAAGTTTATGAAATGAGACTTGTATAATCTGCAATTATAAAATTTATGGGCTTATGTTTAGAAACACAAACTTGAATAAAGTGCGATTCTGTTTCAGTGTAAAATGCTCTTGACTTTAGCTAAATGGTTGGTAGGTTTATATATTTAGAATGATTTTCATGGGTGTACATGTTTAAATTGTAATAAATTAGTCTTTAATAAAAGTTAGAATTGCTTTTCACGTGTTAAGTCAAATTATTACTTTTTGTATTTTGATCAGATAATCTCAATAGTTCTTACACGCATTTTTAAACATTTTTTGGACTTAGTTGGTCAAAGAATGCTTTATGATACAAAGCTAAAAATATATTTTATCTAAATTATTATAAAATGAGCTGTTTAATTATAAAGATATTTACTGTTTGAAAAATAATTTTGTATTTTACTTGTTTACATGGGCAGCAGTTAGCAGTCACTGCCATCACCCTTGTAAACATCATCTAAAGTTGCTTTCATTTTGATTCATTCTTTTTTTCAAGGTCTGTGACCTCATTCGTGGTGGCAACATTACATCTACAACAGTGTTTGAAGCATGCAGAGAACGGCTAAAGAAAGTCAGCATACTTAATGCTTTTATAACATTATCTTATCCTAGGAAAATTGAACAAGTGCTTGGTGCTTCAGAGTAAGTGATGAACTAACTAATCGGATGGTTGTAGAAATCATGATCGTAAAGTAAAGATTAATTTTTCTGTCTAATGGCATGTGTACATTACCTTTGCTGATTTTAAGTTACCATCTTTCTTCACCAGAAACATTCTTCATGGTGTGCCATTTGCAGTTAAAGACAATTTCTGCACAAAAAACATTTACACAACATGTGGATCTAGGATGTTAAAAGATTTTATTCCATCATACACTGCAACTGTTATAGAAAAGCTGTTAAATGCTGGTGGAACTTTAATGGGAAAAAACAATTTGGATGAATTTGGAATGGGGTATGTTGCACATCTTTTTTCAGGTTCACCCGCTTGAACTTTGCCAATGTTTTTAACACAAACTGAATTACAGAGTAAGTGTGCTGAGTTTTATGTTGGCAACAATGTTATTTTGATCTTCAGAAATGAAAAGTGCACATTGTCATATGTTTGGTCAAAGCAAGTGTATACTTTTATATACCAACATTATAAGAACACCTGAAAATGCCAGATATTATGTGTTGAATAAGGTCGTCTTGCCTCGAGGGAAAACTAAGGACTGGATTTTACTTAGTAACGAATAACCATGGTTTTGTTTCAAAATCAGTTGTTTCTGTTGTGACAGTGTGCTATGAAAAGACATACACAAGCTTGTCTGTAAGTTTGAGTGTAGATTGTAAAAGATAGTTTCCAAATGACAATGAATCCGTCGCAGGTGGCTGATGTACCTTAAAAAGATTTGATGTTGTATATTTGAATCCACTATGCTTAAATGTTAAAAGCTTGTAATGGCTGTGCTTATTAGTGATGCAACATTCCACTCCATTTTTGGGCCTTCCATAAATCCATGGAAATACGACTTTGGCAAAGGAGCAAGCCAAGACTGGTATGTACCTGGAGGAAGTTCTGGCGGAAGTGCTGTTGCGGTGGCATCAGGCTCTTGCTTTTTGTAAGTTCCTCTATTTTTTCTTTGTTTTTTTTCTGAACATTTGAAAAAGGGTTGTTTTTGAAATTTCTATGACTGCTGACTTCATTAGAAAATATGTTTGTCAAAAATGAATGTCTGCAATGTACAGTTTTTGAAAATCTTCCTCCTTACCTCAACATTGCTTTGAATTTGGTTCTATGTGCATTGAATCCATGTATCGTTATTCACTGCATGTGTTTGCAAGCACCTCAATACAGGATTGCTGGAATTGGGCGACACAACTGAATTTGCTCACAGTGTTTTACTAGGAAATTGATTTCACGCCATTTGTGCATTTTCAGTCCTGCAAATTGCAAGCTAAAGCTTGTGGGTAAATGATGAAAAAACTAAGGCGAGACTCAGAAAGTACGCAAATTGTAGTTTCAAACTCATGCTATAGCCATAATGCTGTTATCATCAAATCAAAACGCAACTAACACCAATTGCACAGAGCGGCTGACTTCGAGCAGCCACTGTGAATGAGTCACCCTAGCATTGTTCAGCTCATGTGGTCTGTACATCTGTACAGTTTTCAACTTCTGGCCAACGCTCTTTGACTATAAGTTCCGTTTCATCTTTTAAGCATTGCTCTTGATCAACCAAAGTTCTTCTCGTGTTTCAACGCATTTCCAATATTTCTTGAAAGCTACATTAGCAGGGAGTTCATCTCCGTGTCGTTGAGAAGTAAAAAGCTCTTGGTTTGCTGTTGAGGCTTCGAGAAATCAGCCTGCCACGGTCTGCCCTCATAATTATATGATAATTCTGACTGCACAGTGCACATATCCATATTACTGCAACAAGGCACCACAAGGGCGATACAAGCTGAATGTGCTCGTCAAGTGTTTTACTAGGAAATCGATTTCGCGTCTATTTGCGTGATACGCATCGTCAGTTCTTACTCAAATAGAAAGGTTTGGAACACTCATGAAGCTTCAAATTTCCGTGATCGTAAAGTAGCTGTATTTTTTTAGAAAAATAACATTTTTAGCTCGTAAAACATCAGATGACTAAGTGAAAGAAGTTAATTTACTTTGTCTTCCAGTGCGGTTGGTTCTGATACAGGGGGCTCCGTACGCAACCCTGCAGCTTACTGCGGAATAGTGGGACTCAAGCCAACGTATGGAACCTTGTCACGACATGGTTTGATACCGTTGACAAACTCGCTTGACGTGCCTGGTATTCTCGCAAAATGTGTAGATGACGCTGCATTCATTTACAGTGAGTTTGTGTTGTAGAAATTCTTTACTTCTGTGTCGTGTCATGTTTATTTTGATATATACTATACAGATTCCCTTACACTGAACTTGAAGTTTAGCAGTAAGAGCTTCCGTTGACGGTGCGTGAGCGTTTATTTCATATTCATTTTCGGTGCGTGGTTCAGAACGCTGGTTCACGTTTAACAGCAAAGGCCAATTGATGGCATTGCGTTAATTCTCAGAATGGTAGTCTTGTTAAAAACCAACCAAAAATTGGCACAATTTTTTAGGCCCAGGGCAACAACCGTCCTGGGCGTTCGTGGTGTTCTAGAACTTTAGCCGAACGGGGTAGGTGCTAAATTTTCGAAGTTGTTCGAGCGTAGAATTAGGGCGACAGCGCAAAAATTTTACCAGTGTCAGTTTTGTGTCTCCATTTCGATTAACTGCTTTCTGTTCCTTTAGATCTGTTGCGGGGTCATGATGTCATGGATTCCACAACGGTTCGCACTCAACTTCCTCCTGTTGATATCGTGAATGCTAAAAATGTACAGAAATTGGTTGTAGGAATTCCTAAGGTACACGTTTCAAGCTATATTCACATTTCTGGTAGAGTATGTAATAACGAGCTAGGATCGTAACCTCCCAACAGAGCTACACCTGCGTTCTCCAGTTTAGTGCCGCCATCATGTGAAAGCGCCAATTTAAACTTTCCTGCACTGTTATTCCCATACGCGTACTGTGATGTCATCGCCTTGTTAAAACGCCGTGGTACGATAATTACATCCACTGTGCCACTAGTTTTTCAGTTTGAAATGGATTCAGCCGCTCTTGTTTCATTGTGGTTTCTCTGGCACTTCTACTCATGACTGCAATGCGTTTGACAGAAGTTGTTTTGTATTTTTTGTTTCTTTTTATCTGTGCATCTGAGTTTTGAGGAATAGGTAGGGGACGTGTTCACAAATGCTGACGGGTGAGTGTTACTAAACGTATAATAAAATAAACTTTCTTTTTCCGTTCTTTATCTCTCCATACGCTGAATTTCGACACCTTGTTCTTGTTGTTGCCAAGCCGCACAATGGGCGCAGCATTATGATCATGTGGAAAACCAGTCAGGCTTCTGTGTTACGATTTTTCAAAAACCGCATGCGCTGGCTTGTATCTATTTCGTATTCCCTTGTTGCATAGTTTATGTATGTGCTATCTAAGACACGGGATTTGTATTTCCTTTTTATTACTGCGCTGTGTCGTGTGTATATTGTGGCGTCGATTTTGTAAACACTTGTCGCAATGTGAGTTGAGTGCTACGTAAATGTATAAGAGTTCGCACTGTCTCCTTTCCAGCTTTTTCATTTTTTGCTTTTGCGTTAAGGAGTACCACGGCCGTCACCTTTCTTCGGAGATCTTGGAAGCCTGGGACTGGGCGGCTGGCGTTTTCAGTGATGCTGGAGCGAGAGTCGTCGAGGTACAGGCGAATGTTCTAGAACGGGGGTTCTTAACCTTTTTCCCGTTAAGTACCGCTGAGTCATAAAACAATCAACCCGAAACATCAGGTTTACTGTCAAAGCTGTGGATTTCATATTGTCGCATCGCAACAACGCAACAACAGGCAAAATCTACACGGGGTTTTCAATCGGCACGCATTTTCATCTAGTAGAGGATGCTAAAAAATAGCAATACATAAACTCAAGTGCCATCCAAATACCCCTGGAAATCTTCCCTTGAACCCCAGGTTGAGAACCACTGTTCTAGAAATAACGTTGCTCTTCTATTTTCCAGTAACGCATGCTTCGTTCCTGTTGTATTGTCACTACTGAGCGTTGTTACTGTTATCGTTTTTTCTTTCACTTATAATTCTTTGAGGACATGCACGCAGGCAATACAGGAAGGGAACAAACACGTCAGCGACCGCCCCAGTGTTTTATTATCACACAAGCTTGTTGCATAATGTGCTATAAATGGTTCGTTTTTTATTCATTTTCAAACCTGCGTTGCTTGTCGGGAGGGTCGTGCCAGCAACAGCCTTAGGAGGTCCCGAAATACCTCGTAGTGTTCTCGTAGTTCTGCACGCTCCACGCCAAGGTCAGAGACGCAATCATACCACTTGGTCCTTGACCTACCTCTGGGGTGTTTTGTCGTGGGCGTTGCCAGCAGAACTTGCTCCGCGATAAAAAATGTTCACTTTTAAAAAGCTCAAAACGCAGTTATTATTACCTGGAACCTAGGGTGTTTTTGGTCCCTGCTATATTCTAACGCTTGCAAAGCATTTAAAGAGAAGAAAATGGATCCTGGTGGACTGGAGTCAAGAACCAGTGTGAGATCTGATATTTTTCAGACAGTTTTAATCAATTTTTAATAGATTTTCACTCCACCTGCCCTGGGTGACATTACGAGTTCCTATGTTTATCTGCACCAACCACACGCTGACTGCATATCATTTTGTGCAGGTCAGCTTACCGCACACTCAATACTCGGTCGCGTGTTACCACGTTCTCTGCTGCGGAGATGTTGCTTCGAACATGGCAAGGTGTGGGCTTGTTAAACATACTGTGAGCTTGCTACTAGCATGTGGTGTATAATTAAAGAAAAAAGCAAAGTTCAAATTTTTCACCGCTGGGAATTCGGCAGCAAAGCCAGTTGGAGAAGGTCGCCCAGACTAACAGCTGCTGGATCGTGTGGCGTTCCACAAGAACCGTGGTAATTAACATTTGTGTTGACAGTCAGAAACAACGGAGCGTGTTTCACGTGAAATACAGTTCGATTTCGATCGTTTTCCGCGCCATTATACTTAGCCGCTGATTGACAGAACAATGGAAATGCCACTATCCGATTTGTACCCAACACGGTGCAACCCTTTGCGTTTAAGCTTCTAGAACAGTGGTTCCCAACCTTTTTTGAAGCATTCCTCCCTTTGCTCATTGTGAAACTTTTCATTCCTCCCCTATTACATAAATTCAGCAGGTTGGCTGAAAGTACTAAAACGTAATTTGTGCGATTGCATAGATCGCACGTTGTGGGTTGAACCATAATCCTATAGTGGTGTTGTTGCGTCCTTTTAATAAACCACTAATACGCGAGAATTAGTTCTGCTTGGTGGCTTCAACAAGCAACAAGTTTAACTGGGAAAAAGTCAAAGAGCCACTCAGAAAACTTGGAATGCACTTAAAATCCTAACGAAGCAGGTATCAACAATAATATAATAATCCAATAGATAGCGCCGCCATTAATTTCGTGACAGGAAGACACAAATGAAACAAACGTCCAATGAAAAAAAACATTAAAATACACCAGTAATGAAGAAGTTTCAAACATTAATTTAGTTTAACTTTCAACTCGATCAATGCGAAACTTGTTCTTGTTTTTCATCAGTGAGTTGTTGAATACACGGTAAGGTTTGTGACAGTGCACAACGCAGATCATTCCTTAAATGTACCGTTGTAAATATATTTTGCAAACATCATCAACTGTGAACACGAAGACATGTCTGTTGATTCATCCAGCTGGATTGCAAAAAGACCAAATGGAGCAGTTTTGATTTGCTCCACCACCTGACTTTTGAAATCACAAGACAAATTCTTGATTCGCCTTTGAATCGTGTTTTTGGAGAGAGAAACTGCGGCAAGCTTTTTTCTGCATCTCTTCCCAGCACCACGTCAGCTATTTTCAGAACGCAAAATAAGATGCTTGTCGCAGTTTGTTGTTTTTTTGACAAAATTCACCAGAAGAATCCAGTCTCATCTTTTTCAGTGCTTTATTATGCCGTTCGAAAAAGCTTCTGTCCTTATTTTTGGTTTGCGGATGCACATTTTCTGAGTGTTGCTTGAGCTTCACTGGTCTCATTGAGTCGTTGAAGAGTACTTTATTACAAAGTACACACTGTGGCTTTTCTTCCCCGCTTACTATGATTGATGTCAAACCAAACTGCATATATGACTCATCATATTTTCGTTTTTTGGAACTCATGTTACTTAGTGCTGCTAGTTGGTTAAACGTTAAGGCTGAAATCTGCACAAAACAATTTGATTGACTAAAAAGTTCATTTCATCATGCGAATCTGCACATTAATAACTATTCACTGTTTAGTTTTTAAGCAACCAGCCCTAACTCTGTAACAACTGAACCTATGGTATCCTGCACACAATGAGCTGCTCAACCTAATGAACTGACTTGAAGACTATGCTTTGATAAGGTCTATCTACAATTACTTTAAAGCAGGCTACTGTATTCTTTCAACTTTTTCGTATATTGCAAGCCTCAAGGTTCTCATTTTTTATTATCACTTATGACCGGTAGAGCCTAACCACTATGGTTCTGTCTTCAAAGCAGTTGCAAAAAGTGTCTGTAACCCTGTGTACTACGTTCTGTTTTGTCTGTTTTTATCAACCTGCGTTCTGCAGTGTGTGTGTTCATACTATGGACTTCGTGTCTGGTCATGAACAAATAAATAAAAAATAAAAGCAGGAAAGGGTCTGCAGGAATATGTCATTTACCAATGTGTTCCTTTTCACCTGTCTTCGGGTTGGTAGGCCAGTATTAACTGCAATTGGAACAATGGTCTTTGATGACGACAATACCTTTATCAATAAAAGTAAAACAAAACTGTTTGCTGCCAAATAATGGCACTGAAGTTTGTCAAGAAAAACATGTGATAGTCCACTAAACAACTTACAAATAGTCCACGAATAAATTTACAAATATAAATTGATATAACTAATTGAAAGAGCCAATGTCAACTCAAAAAAAGTACATTAACAATGCATAAGTAACTTAACTATAAAGTGGAAATACCTCCCCTGAACTCATGAAATTCCTCCCCGGTTGGGAACCACTGTTCTAGAACGTCTTCTATACTTTTGCTTGAATAATGTAATATCAGCGGTGCTGATAGATTACGGGTCGCTTTTCCCTGGGATCGAGTGATTTGTTGCACAGCGAAAGTATGAGCACCTCACATCATGTTTTGCGGCGCAGATACGACGGCTTGGAATACGGTCATCGCGCGAGCGGAAGCTACACTGAAGAGCTTTTCACGCGCAGTCGAAGTGAAGGCTTCAATGCTGTTGTGAGGCACAGAATCACTGCCGGCAATTACTTTCTTTCCGGAAGGTGAGGCGGATGAGCCAAGATTATTTCTTGAATGCTTTATTTTTCTCCTATTTCCAGTGTGCACAGTGGCGATGGCCCCCCCTCCCTAAATCTACGAAAGTAACTTTATTCACCACGATTTTGTACATATCGGAAAACAGGTTTCGCGATATAACGCCATTCTGTCGTCCACTGTTTTGTCACAGCAATGTTGTGATGTACACTTCATCTCTTTTATAGCAGGGGTCCGCAAATACTTTTTGGCGCGAGCCCAAAAAACAGTTCCAAATTCTCGCGACCCAAACATTTCGTAAGCATGTATTCTGTGGAAAATAATTTGTAATTAAATATCAATTTTAAGACTACTTTTGACAGTGGCAAGTTTTTTGCACAAAATTGTATGAAACTTATGAGAATGCCAAGTTTGAAATGTAAATTTACATTATTTCGCGACCCAGAGTGGAAGGTCTCGCAACCCACTGTTTGCGGACCCTTGTTTTATAGTAGTGAAGCCGTTATGTGACTTGATTGACTACCAAATCTTTCCGAAATCGTCACCCCTTACGTTACTAACGTTACTTGCTGGATCTGCTCTTGAGTGTACAAGTCTGGTCCGAAGGATAGCTGCTCAATTATCTTTGTTGTCTCCTTTACGCAAATATTTGAAAAATGCATGAATGCCATCGGTTGTCCAGTTATTTTCTGTATATAAACTTCTAAGTCCTTATCAATGTGGCTCCAGGATAAATTTACGTTGCGGTGTCTAATATATGTAATGATCTCAAATAAACTAGAACGTTATGGTGTGCGTGGTCTCCCACCAAATCTCCTGACAATGTATCTTGTTAACTATCAACAATACACAATGTTAAATGGTCTCTCACCAAATCTTACATGGTTAATGGACTCTCAACAAAATCTTGTTCAAACATGAATTTATTTGAATAAAATTTCAGGACTGAAGATGCGTAGAATTACACGAAACTGATTTCCTATTAAAAAAACATTGCTGACCGATTCGATTGTGTCACCTGTGGTCCCTATATCGGAAAGAAGTACTCGGAAAGTATTCAGCAAAATCGATAAAATAATATCGAAGCTGTTACAGATCAGACAATATGTAAGCGTCACTCTCGTAGAATGTTATATTTTAGCATAATTTATTCACACCTTCAACATTGTATAGGCAGTTGGGGTAGTGCATCTAATACTGTTATAGATCTTTTGCTCAAACAATAGAAACGAATAGTTAAGACAAAAGACTTTTAGTACCCCATAAAACACCACACTTATCCACTGTTCCACAACCCAATTCTGCTTAGGTTGCTAAATACATGCACTATATTTATAATGCGGGTGCAGATTCTCTACCTGGGATATATAGTGTCAACTTAGAAAACAACGACGGGTTCATGACTACAGCACCCATAATTCAGTAAAAAACAATTATTTAATGTGCGCAAACGAACAGTGAGGGAAAAAAATCTTTTAATCAGGAAAAACTGATTTTTGGACCTAAAATTTGGGAAGATGTCTCAACAGATATTTTAAAGGCAAGTCCTTGTAATGATTAAAAAAGTTGGGCTGCAGTTTACAAGCATTAGCTTAATTTTATAAACTTACAGTTCAACTGTTGATGCTTCATATTTCTGCAACCTCTTGCTTGGTTAATTAAGTCTTTTAGGTAGGTTTATGAATATTTCTTCAAGTTGTCTGTATCGCATCAATTCTTCAAAACAAGTATGTGTAAAACTGGTTATGATACTGAATTAGTTACTTTTTCCTAATAAGACTTCGAAAATTGTGTCTGTCGCATTTCCGTAATTACACTCATGCTCTGCTTTTCTATGCTTTGCATGTGAAAGGTTTTGACTGCTTTTTTTGCGTGTGTGTGCGAGTTATTTTAAAACTTCAAAATCCAAATCAACCCACTTCCGGTGATGAAAAAGAGTTGTTATCGTTTTGTCATCAAGTTCTTGAATAGGCTTGTCCACGCCCGAAGCCAAGTCGCCATTGTTACTTATATAAAACTGTCATTAACGCCGTGCCTTTACGGCGCTGGCTTGTTGTGTGAGATTAATTTTGCGCGCCACCTGGAGGGTAGTATTTTCGTAAGAAAAGCAATTGAAATTACAATCGAGAAGCAGTTTTCGAGAAGTTTTATTGTAGGTGGGTCGCCGGCCCCTAGCCTGGTTTTAATGTTTGGGGGGGAAATACATTTTTAAGGGGGCAAGATTTTTGATTTTATAATGTTTGAAACGCTTTTCTGGGCACAGCAAAATTTGGCGGGCATTGTCCCCGAATGCCCCCGTGGCTGCGGGCGGATGGGGCACTAAGTACTACTGGTTCAGATTTTGCCGAAGTTTGAAACATGGCAGTTTTATCGCATTGTAATCAACTGCCAATAAAAATCGTACTTAATTCTGCCGTCGAAAAACAAAGTTTTCTCTTGCCTCCTCGAACTTTTCATTATGCGCATGCGCAGGTTCGCCCCCCTGTCACACCGATGCGGTAACCGACGTCACAAGCCTCATCAAAGCTACATCAACTTGTTTTGTTTTCAGCAACTACGAAAAATTTTACGAAAAGGCGTTGAAAGTCAGACGTTTGGTCGCAAACGACTTCCACTCCGTGTTTGGATCGACGCCATCGGAAAGCAAACCAAATAACACTGCAGTCGACGTCCTCCTTGTCCCGTCAACCCTCACAGTTGCCCCGCGATATTCGGACTACAGACGCGAAAGCACCCAGAATTGGTTGAACGAACACGATATTTACACGAAGCCAGCAAGTCTTTCCGGTGTTCCTGCGGTTTCGTTGCCTGTGCGTCTGTCGCAAGACGGTTTACCGGTTTCTCTCCAGTTGATCGCGCCAAGGTTTTGCGAGTCAACGTTGCTGCGGACAGCCAAGTTTCTCGAATCCCAATCAGGGTTTCCTTCTTTAGACTTGAGCTTTCTGTAGCGCTCAGCTTTTCTTCAAATTCGTTTTTGTTCTTGACGCGTTGCACGTACCTGCGTTTTCCGTGAATTAGTTGAAGGGAGACGAGAGTGACGCACGAGTTTGTGTTGTATTTGCTGCTTCATGAAAGCACTCGTACACAGAAGCTGAAATACACAGCACGCCGGTTGTGGATGTTTTGGAATTAGTTCGTTGCTGCGCAGTTCACAAAGCTGCGCCGCTGGAGTTGAAATCAACAAAATGGGATTTTTTTTTGGTGTGTCATATCGATACGATTGTCAGATGCCAGACATGCTGCTATAAATGTTCATCCGATTATTTTCATTGTACGTCTAGGCCAGGGGTTCCCAACCTGGAATACATGCACCCCTAGGGGTACATTTGCCTATGTGAAGGGGTACATTTAAGGTTAACAATAGAAGGGAAAATCTGTTTATATATTACTTATTTACTAATGTGTGCACATATGTCAGTGAATATTATTTTCAAAAAGCATATGCTTATTGATAAATATATCTATCATTAGTCATGATAGAATATTTGGAAAAAAGTCGATCTTTGCCATAGAAAGAAATTTTAGGGGTACATGCTCATCTGTCGAAATGCTGAAAGGGTACATGGTCAGAAAGGTTGGGATCCCCTGGTCTAGTCAGTAAACTTATAAAAATGCACTACGTTTTGGTATTGAGAAAGTGATTACGTTTTTTACGAATTTTGTCATTAGGTGCTATGCAACATGTCACGTTATCATGGCCGTGTAGTAAATTCGCATATAAACACTGCCAGTGATGTCTGATGCTTTGACGGTAATTGTAGTTTTAAGTTCGTCGAACCTCACAGTGCGCTTATTACAACTGAAACCACACAACAAGGCTGCGTTAAGTTTTCGCTTTCACTTTAAAAAATCGCTTTCACCCCACCGATTTTCGCGTCAGTTTTCCTGGAAATTCACTTTGATTTGCAAGTAACTGTGACGACAACTTTTGTGAAATCCCATTCATCCACACGCCAAGATTTGCTAAAGTATTTATCAACCGTTTGGAAACTGCAGGTGTAGCATCAGCGAAAAAAACATTCCATCTTGGCTGCAATCGTGAACGCCACACGGGTGTTCGACTTTTCTACAAACAAAATAATCCATCGCAAAAATTAAAGAATTCTGATTTTTTTTTACTGTAAGTGTTTTCACCGGTACACTCATCACAAGAGGATGTAACCACTCAGGGAAATGTGCGCAATGCGGATTTCGTCAGCGAACCTTCGACGACAAAAGAAAACAGTATTGCAACAACCGATCGATTTTTGGAATCCTGTACTTTTCCGTTAATGCTGTGGTTAAACGCAGATCGCTTAATGGACGTAAAGAGAAGCTGACTGCGATGTCACAACTGGGCAAGAGTAACTTCGCAGGACCAAACACATCTGGGGATGCCATGCGGGTACGTTGAGAAACTTGAGTGTCAATCTTGGATGCGGAAATGTAAAACCGAAGTACATGAAAAAACGCTGTTTCTGAACATTTTTTCACCAAGTTAGTAGAAAACAAATCCAACGAACAAAACAATAAGAGACCGAATCGTATCTTTTGGAATGCTTCCTTAAACTGTCTGCCAGCAGCGTAGCCAATCCAAAATGTTGGGGTGGCCAAAATGTTTTGATTTTAAGCGAGCAATAGTATTTTGTTTGGGATACCGCCTCTCACAGCACAAAATGACTCGATAGGCTGATAATCTGGAGCGGTCCTGGCCCTGGCTACGCCTATGCTGTCTGCGGGTACAGTTAGATGATGCGACCCATAGAGAATAAGTTACAGCAAAGCGTTTATGAACCTTGCGCAAGAAGCACTGAACTGACACGGGACTGCTGCTGCACAACGTTGCATGTTCCACTAGGCGGCGCCAGGCTGTCGCTGAATCGAAAGCCATATGTCTGCAGATGCAGAGGCGGATACAGCAATTTCTGGTGGGGCACGATCAAACGTTTAAATATACAGTACTTTTTTTCAATAAATTTTCCGCTGGCTAACCACATCAATTTACACAGTATCAAAACGAAAACACTCAACAAACTAAAACACGCTAACAATCTGTGTAACTATTAACTTGCACTGCGCTGAAGGATGCGTTGTTTTTTGTATGCTTGTTTGCGTTAATATCAGATTTGAATAATAACAAAAAATAAAAAAATGAACTTGCGAAGCGCTTGTAGACAGATCTGAAAGCGCAGAAAACATTTCGTGGATTTTTTGCGATCATGCGGGTGCATGTAACGATGGCAATCAGGACAGCAACGAGCTGATATTTTCGGGGAAGCAAAATGATTGCATCTTGTTGTACGTAACAACTAAAATGTTTTTGAAAATTTTGGGGCTATTGTCTGGCTGATCCTCCAGGTTGCGGGCCTGATGACCACAGGCGCCGCCCGCGTAGCGCAGGTGGACTCATGTTTAAGACACATCTGGTCGCAGTGGCGGATCCAGGGGGGGTAGTTTGGGACACCAGCCCCCTAAACTTCTGTGGCGCCTCCTTGAATAGCGCCCCTTTGCCATAAATGCGCCCCTTTTTGGTGCCCATGGAAGTTGAAACATATTTGAAAATATTCTAAAATAAACAATGTTTTTCGCTTAGTTAAACGTCAGGGTTTACGTGCGGGACTTTACTCAACCTCTTGTCGAATAGCGTGAACGATCCTATTGTTTCGTAATAGTTCCACTGTTTCGTTTTTTCTTTACAGCGTGAGAACTGCACAGCCTTCACAAACGCAGTCGCGTTCGCAGTTATCGACTTGCTGCTGTGCTGTATGAAAATGGTCTGTTTATTGCAAGTTTATTCTTTAATGCCTGATTTCACTGAAAAGAATAGGAAAGGCAGTAAAAATAGGAATGCAATGTGGAAAACTTATTACTGACTCAAGATTTTACAAGCCTCATAAATGAAAACGAAAAACCAGTTTCAGGGCTGTTGCCAGTGCAGTTCGTGAGTCCGCAGTTTGTCTGCATCGTAGTTTTGCAACATACAAGTGAGTGGATGGGTTTCTTGACGGAATTGATCTCCAGGTTGACAGGGGCGTAACGAGTTTAGATGGGGTCCGCGGCAAGATGCAAGTTTGGCGCCCCCATTTTCGAACCTGAGGTCTTCCGGAAGCAAATGTACTGTATTGAAGAATGTACCTGTGACATTGTTGGGATTTTTTGGCACCCCCGCAGTATTTCAGCGCCCCCACAGTGATTCGGCGCCCGGGTAATTGCGCCCTCTTGCCCCTTCGTTACGCCCCTGCTGATTGAACCACAATGCAGCGTCTAAAACGCTACAGACGTTTACGTTAGCAAACAACTTGCCGCTATGTGACAAAAATGCATTAAACGTGCTCGATTAGCTCAAAGAATTATGACCTACGTAGCTATGCAATTATCCAACTCCTCACTTCATATACATGGACAACGCAGAGGAGTACTGAATTACTTCTAGGGGCGTAACGAGATTAGATTGCACCCGGGGCAAGAAGCAAGTTTGGCGCCCCCATTTTCAAACCTGAGGACTTCCGCCAGCAAATATACTGTATTGAAGAATGTGCGTGTGACATTGTTGGGT
>Ga0210059_1003021_pt1 | contig 26726 bp, 11 predicted proteins | sample Ectturendosymbi2_FD_188042 | JGI IMG/M metagenome (GOLD analysis project Ga0210059, IMG submission 188042) | Ecteinascidia turbinata endosymbiont from Florida, USA - Sample 2 (SPAdes) (version 2) | ecosystem: Host-associated > Tunicates > Ascidians > Unclassified | place: Key West, Florida... | reverse complement strand
TTTGGCCGTCTTTCGCCCAACCTGTGCTGTTTGTTTTAAGCTTTGTTTATTGAAATGTGTTCTATTGCTGTGTACTTACAGCGCAAACATGACTTGACTTGACTTGTTGGCAGTCTTCCACATCAACAACAAGGAAGCTAAACGTGAACTGGAAGTCAACTACAACAACGAAACCCTGCTTTTTTGTTCCGAGCCCACATACCTCGGAGTAACGTTGGACAGACACTCAATACAGCCGACACCTCCAGTCACTTCGCAAAAAGTTGACATCACGCTTTCCACTCTTGAGACGGTTTGATGGCCCTGGCTGGGATGTTAGAGCAACCACTCCGCGAATAACCACCTTAGCCCTGGTCCATTCAACAGCAAAGTACTGCACTACGCTCATGTCTGGTGCCGCAGTGCTCGCACCAGCCTGACTGACCCCGCCATAAACAACGCCTTGCGAACTGTGACTGGATGCCTACGTGCTACACCAGCGGACAAACTCCCTGTTCTCGCAGGCATCCAACCTGCTGAGCTTCGTCGCAAAGGAGCCACGCTGTCTTTATCACGTCGTGCCGTGGAGCCTGGACATCTGCTCTACTCAGCGCTCACTTGTCCATCGAGTGGGAATGTACGGCATCTCAAATCGAGACATCCATTTGTACCTGCTCCACAGCAACTCATCACTTCTGACGACAATAGCAGAAGTGCCGCGCTCTTGGAGGATCACCGATGGAATGCGGAAAGTTGGAGAGCACTACGAGACTCCGTACTTTCATCTCCGTCCCACCCTCATGGAATGGCCCTGCCAAGAACAGCGTGGGTCCGGCTCAATCGCCTCCGCACCGGTGTCGCACGTTTCCGCTCCTGCTTACACAAATAGGGTATGACCACCTCTTTGTCTTGTGAGTGTGGCACAGAAGATCAAACCGTTGACCATAGTTGTCTTCCAATATCCACTCCATCGACCTCCGCATTGAGCACAGCCTGACGGTTCTGGATGATAAGACAATCGATTGGCTGCTCAGCACCTGCCCTGAGATATAGTGAGGCCAAGCAGTGGACTGAAACAACTGACTCAAACGATTATGATGAAGCAGCTTGTGCTTGCGTGCTGTAGACATTCCAACCTAAACCAACCTCACTCTGCAGTTTTTTATGTGTTGAATCAACTAATATAATAACAAAAATCCACAGCTTTTCCTCCCCAATTTCTCCCTGGAACAAATTTGATCCCAGGAATTAACAATTCCTCCCTTAGGGAGCCAAGTTGCTCCCGTCTGAGAATCAATGGGCTGCACCATTGTGATGACGAGGCCCGCTATTTGTTCGTACGATGACGCACGTTTTTTCTTGCTTGTCTGTGGTGCATACAAAGGAGTTTTCAGACATTGCACGTCTATATGAAGGCTTATTTGTCATCTGTTCCCTCTCAGAGTATTGCGTTCAGTGGCGTAGCCAGCCCAAAATTTTTGGGGGACCAAAAAATATGGGGGCAAACTGTTTGATTTTTGGGCGAGTAACAGTATTTTGTTTGGGATAGCCTACTGCCTCTCAAAGCAGAAAATGGCTATATACGCTAAACGTTTGGGAGGTCATGGCCATCTGGGATCCCTGGCTACGACTATGATTGGGTTGCTGTGGAGTAACTAATGTCTGGCTTGGTGATACTGGCCTTCCTGATGATCGTTAGTGATGCACATCAGTCATCGACTCATCGCTAGCGGTGTGCATCGCTTGATGCTGACCCGCTGGAACTTGGTTGGCTAAATATTATCTTGCGAATGTTGACCTGCCTTGTTCAACCTAGATTTTTGATTTTCGAATAAAACAAATTGCATATTATTTGCAAGTACGACTCTCGTCAGTTTTTCTTGCAATTTATCGAGAGATACTTGCTGATGCATTAACTTTTGTTGAAAATTCATTCAGATGCATCGTAAAGTGCCCAAACCGGTCGTATCAAGTGTTGATGCGTGTTCAGCCATGAAATATGACGAAAATGATTGAAGACATCGCAGAAGCGCAGTCCACACCTATATGTCCTCTAAATATTTATTGTTGGTTGCAGGGCCGGCGCTACCATTAGGTGAACTAGGCGGTTTCCTAGGGCACTGGGCAAAGGGAGCGCCAAAAATAAAATTGCGTGGCTTAATAAGTGACGAACGTACACCAAAAAGGGAATGAACATGACGAACGTGAATGAAACATACGATCATGCAGTTCATGACAAGATAAAAGTACTACACTATTTCAGGTTTGCTGCATATTTTTCCTATTTATTTCAATTTCACATAAACTAGGCAAGCTATGTCGCAATTTGGTTAAAATTTTATTCATGTAATAAACTTTTCTAATGTACAAAAAGTCCTTCGTGTTTCCGTAATGTATGTGATGAGTATAGTAAGGATCTTTGTATAGGAGGGGTGGGCGCTGGAAAGGATCTTGCCTAGGATGCTCACAAGTCTACCAATGGTCTTCTGTCAGGACCAGCAAAGCATGCCCACCAGGCCATACTTCATCAAGCCAAGGGCTTACGCAAGGAGGGGGGTTAAAAACCCCCTTGAGCTTGATATTTTACAAGAACTTTATTTCATGTGCAAAGGAGATTGATTGTTTTCACATACTTTTTGCTTGTTCATTCGTCGAGTTAAAATACTAAGGAATGAAGTTACATTCAAGTTTCAAAGAAGATTGTAAATGGGTCAAAAGTAATAATTAGGTGTTGGTGGGAATCTGCGTTATCGTCTGCGTCCAAAATCCATCTCACCACTTTTTGCAGACCTTTTGTCCACTACGCATGTTTAAGATTGTGCTCCGAGATAGTTCACTTTATCCGAAACAATTGCCTTTATTTTGTCGACTAAGGCTGATCAGCGCAAGGGCTGACCGCATTGGCTACATTACCAATTTCTGTAGCATAGCAGAATTGTTCCACGAGCTCAAAAACAGCAGTTAACATATAAGCATTCAGGCATTTGATAATGTCTCAGCAGGGAAAAACGAAAACAAGAAGTTTGCTGGATTTCTATAAATAGCAAAAAATATAAAGTTTTCTTGCGTACTTTATGCGCATTCTCAATTCTTGTGTAGTTTAGCAAGATTCGATCTTTCAAACAGTGGTGTGCGCCAACCAGTCCAGCCGCAAACTTTCTATGCTCGCCTGCTCGTATTCGACAAGACAAAAGCGCAGCCTCATTTTGCAGTTGTAAATTGCTCTAACGCATTGATGAGCGTATTTCACTCCTCTGTTTTAACGCGCACCCTGATATTTTTGCAATTATGAACTGCTGTGTCGTAGCCTTGAGTTTATTTTCTTCCGGTAGCCCAACTTGGAGTGCTGATAGTTTTATATTCAGTGCAATGACACAAAATAAAGGGAGTGGATGCAGAAAAATATGCATATTATGTCAACAAACTTCGCCAAAACGTTGGTTTGGAAACATGACCATGATATCACATTGTGACGTAAAAAACAGCGCACAACAAATACAAATGACCTCCATAAGACACTGAATAGTAATCTCCAGATGAAAATTCTTGGCGTAAGCCACTGGTGCGGCTTAACCGCCTCCGCACAGGTGTCGGACTCTTTCGCTCCTCCTTGCACAAATGGGGTATGGGGTATGGCCCCTTCTGCCCCTTGTTAGTGTGGCGCAGAAGAACAAACCGTCGAATATGTTGTCATCCAATCTCCAATCCAGCGACCTCCCCGTGGACTGCACGGCCTGACGGTTCTGGACGATGAGACAATTGAATGGCTGCTCAACATCTGCCCCGAGATCTAGTGCAGCCAAGCAGTGGATTGTAACAACTCGCTCGAACGACGAAGAAGAAGAAGCGAATTCGAATATATTTGATAATAATCCACTAACCTAAGCCTATAAGTGTAATGAAGTTATTCCCAACTTTTTATGCATTTCTACTTTTGCTTATTTTGGAACTATTCATTTCTCCTCTATTAATAGATAGCGCCACTGTTAATTTCGTGACAGGAAGATAAAAATGAAACAAAAGTACAATCAAAACACATCGAAATACACCAGTAATAAAAAAGTTTCAAATATCAATTTAGTTCAAGTTTCAACCCGATCAATGCGAAATTTGTTCTTGTTTTTCATCTGAGAGTAGTTGGATACGCGGTAAGTTTTGTGACAGTGCACAACGCAGATCATCCACAACATCCAGGAAAGAGTCTGCTGGAACATTTGATCTACCAATATATTCTTTCTCACCTGCCTTTTACCTGTCACGGTGTAGCTTATTATTTTGGTTCGTAGGTTAGTATTAACTACAGTTGGAACAATGGTCTTTATTGACGACAATAACTTGAGTAACAAAAATGGAACAAATACTGTCTGTTGTCAAACAATGGCACTAAAGTTTGTCAACAAAAACGTGTAATAGTCCACTAAATAACTTACAAATATACAGTGATATAACTATTTGAAAGAGCCAATATCAACTTAAAAAACAAGGGGGTCTACAACACTTACAATGAATAGGTAACTTAAATATAAAGTGGAAATTCCTCCCCGGTTGGGAATCACTCCACTAACCTATCACGTACTGGAAAATGGTATGCAGTCTTGTTTTTACTCATATCAAGGTTATCCAGTGCTACAAATGACACATTCTCGGAACAATTTAGCATTCTGGTGCAAGTTAAGAAATCTACTCTGTCTGTTGCAAGCTTTATTACAAACATTCATGATGGCCTTTGCTAATGCTTGTTGTCTAATATTGCGCACCAGTGACATCTATTTACTGTAAATACACTAATCTAACTGCAAGGTGGGAAATGGAAAGTCGTCTTACGCAATGTTTCAAGCCCTGGCATGCTTTTTCTAATTTCAATTTGCCACAACAACGGCCATAATTCAAAATCGATGTCAACATAGGTTATTACAAAAGACGTTAGACTTCGTTGAGACAATGAAAAGCACATATCGTATAAACAAAGTTAGCATTGATTTATTAGCAAAGCACAAACAAGAAGCACATGAATTTACAACAATGATTATTTATCCGCAAATTTCAATAAGAAACGCTTCGTTGGCGGACTGGGCACAGAAACGTATAAGAAATAAAGCTTATAAAAAATAAAGTTATTGAAAACTCATCCACTTTATTACGAATCAAATTTAGCTGCAAGGCTCTACGTACAGAAATTCTGGTTTAAGATGTAGACAAAGAACAGTTGCGAAAATGTTGACAAGAGGCAACGCACATTGTGCAAATGCGTAGAACTTTTGCAGTTCAACAGAAATGTTTTCAAAAGAAAAACGACAATACTGTACGAGGGTCTCACGTTATGAGTGAAAGCAATAATTAACATTGACCGCTTAAATAAGAATGCTTTGCAATCTATATTGCGAACGAACAATCATGTTGATGGTATTGTGCATCTGAAGCTAGCGGGTAATTACAGTCGTCGTTTGTGGTATGGCAGCCGGAACATATGCTGGTTGTGCCACGGTGGTTACTGTGGTCTGATCTACTCCATCTCCAGCTGCAAAACAATCACCTCCACGTGAATTTTTGTCAAGTGTGGTCAACTTGAAGAGCGTAAAAAGCTTGGTGTCTCGTTAGTGCGTTTGCTTTGGGGTGAATGTAGGTAAACTAATGGAAAATTATGAACTTTGTCTATAACTTCAAGAATGTCACAAAGTTATGAACGTATTGTTTGATAAAGAATAGGTGAATGGTATTTGAATGAAACCTAATCTTCAGGCTTAATAACTTCAACCAATTTCCACTGTGATTTTCAAACATGTACTGGCAACGAGCACCTATTCTTCTTAAGTGGAACAACACTTCCCTTAGTAGCGTTGACATAATGCAATTTAAAGATAAGCCCGAATTGGACTTTATCATCAGTTGTGGAAAAGTAATCAATTTCTTGTTACCTCACCGTAACCAAACTCACACTTTGTCTTATGTCTGCAGAAAAGGTCAGAAATTTCTTGTTTTACTGAAACTTCCTCACAACTTACCTGAGCTTGCGATAAACGCATATCCCCAAATGATGCTCCATACCCAACCAATTAAAAAGACTGGTGTCAGAGCCATTTGCAACAATCCTACCCAGAAGTTGATACAGAAAGATCCAAATCTTTCCCCTCCTGATTGTCCAACATTGCCGCAGCACAAGACACAAAAACCGCCTATAATTGTGCCTGGATACACAAAGCAATTAAATGGTGCTTTTGATATTGTAGGAGATAGTCTTGCTTTCAGTGGCGATTCTAGAATTGAAAAAGTGGGGGCCACTGCGGAGCCAAGGAAAAACTAGGGGGCAATATAAATGTCTATCTTGCATGATGATTTTCCATTATTTTGAAGATTAATTTGCTATGATTAACCCTATCAAACCCAACATCGGCTTGTGTATATCATGAAGTATGATCTAGCGCCACTAGACGCAACCACACACTTGTACTGCCATGTCAAACATTCTTTGATAACCATGCAACCTCCACAGCACTACGCATTTGAATCGAAAAGCATTTTCCGTACTTAACTGTGCTTGCCCCACGTGAACGAAAACAGGTGCCCGGATGAGAAAATAATTCACATGAAAGCGAAAAGGTTCCAACCGCGAATTCCATCTTGACACAGCGACAAGGTGGCTGGTGATAGCCACGTTGCGACAAAAAATTCTTACGAAAAGGCAATTTTTTAAAAATATACCATCTGCCAACGGATTGGGAATAATCCGGTGACTCGGGAATAATCCGTTTTTTTGGTAGCTTGCGGACACTTTGTGATGGTGGTGTAACCATGCCAATGTCATGCAACTACTGTCCCGAGTGCAATACATACCTATCTGCAGCGTGTATATAGGGTTAGGTCTATTCAATCACTATGCAGTAACGACAGCAGTTCCGGCACCACTGACACCTAAAGTAGCATAGCAGCGCCGCAGGTAGGTCGTGTGCATGAAAGTTTAGGAAGTGTACATGATAGCAAGATGTAACAGTACGTGTCGAACTTATTTTGCAGAATATTCCCAACAAAGTCGTTCCTTTTAATATTCACACTGAATTTTCCTCTGACTGACCATTACTCAAAAGCTGACTTTTCAACCTTGCGTTGATTTATGACTGTCTTGTCATAAGCGAAACACGCACTAACCCTTAACCTGAAAAGATTCAGACAAATAGACAATGAGCAATGTAATTCTCCCACAGATCCTTGCACAGTCTGCGTTAGAATTTTATATCATCATCACCTCAATGTAACTTAATTCTTCGATTATCATGTCGACTGTCAAATTCATCAACGAAATCATCTAAATCTGTTTTTCAGCTCGTACCCTTCAATTGAAAGTAGATCAATGTATCTCCAATCTTTCACTGGTCACGCAATTTCTGGGAAATGTTTTCACTAATTTCATTTATGAAAAACTTCTCTCGCATGAAGCACTGGTGACGGGAAGAGTTACAGCTACCAGTAACAACCAAACGCAGCTTTTAAATAGCTATAAATGAAAAAAATCATTCGAGCGATATAGGCAGCTTCGACTTCTTCCGAAGCAAATACTTTTCCAAAGTTATTTCATGTTTTAAGTCATTTTCACCAAATGAATATGAGTTGCGAATTCTTTAAAGTGTTTTTCTGATAGAAATGTTTGACCTCCGGGGCAATGAGGTGAAACACGCGAAAGAATTGCTTCTGAACCATTACAGAAAATCCATACAAAATTGGTTGCAGGACATGTGGTAGAGTTGAAACTGTGGTCACGAACCACTTACGTAAGATGTTTCGAAGTCGTATACAAAAGGCAGCAGAACGCAATGCAGCAGCCAGGATAAATGCGGATAAATTAACTGAAACCAATTCTTAATGCTTTCACAAACCTTTTATTACTGGGGCAAGCAAGAATTTGCTGGCAGTAATACAGTCCAGTTCCATCTCACACTGAAATGCACGAAAGATCTATCTTCCCACTTCTGCGACTGTTTCTTATTTTCGAAATGAATTTTTCAACACCACAACCGCGGTCAGACTAAATTTTATGCAGGATCCAAGCAACCACTGGTGTGTGTCGTCATAAACAAATCTAGTTTCGGCCGTCAAAAACAACAACACAGCTTACCATGCATTTGGGAAATATTGAATGTAGGCTAGAGGGTTTCTAAATTATCGTTTAAAATATTGCTGGCGAAAGTTATCTACTGTACATGTCAACCAAACGAACTTAACGGGAAATCAAGAAAAAAGCTGGGAGTCCAAACAAGGGGCCAACCAAAAAAAAAAAATCATGGTCCACCCAGACCCCCCTTAGAATCGCCATTGCTTCGTTTCATTTTTGCAATCCTATTTTATGAACAACTCTCGACATCTTAGGAGTGTGCCACATGTGGTGCGCAAATAACAACGCGAAACAATTTCGTGTTGTTGTTAACGTCATCAATTGGGCATCAAAGTAAATACAGATAGTTTTTTATTTTACTCTCACACCGAAAGGTTATGAAACAACAATTCAAACAGGATTTCGGTTTGCAAACAACGTGTCCACTAAACCTGCATTCAGTTACGCTTTTGGGACAAACTATAATTAGATTGTTAATATTTTGGTGCATAGTTTCAGTCATAATAAAATTGATGCTTGGCAGTGTAGGTCGTTAATTTTATAACAAGTCTTCACTCACCTAATCCAGGAAAAAGAAAGTTGAGAATGCATATTAAAATCGCAAGAGCCATCGGCAACGCAGGAATAGCTTCACGACAACCATCACTTCTGTTGGTGGTAGTGACTGTCTACACTACTACCGGTGGAGGTGGAGCAACAGCTGTTGTTGTAACGGTAGTCTTGAAAAGCAATAAACTTGCGTTTTGCCAAATATCGCCAAAATTCAGTTACAGAACAAATTACGGTTAATTAGAAACAAAAACATTAAACTGACAAACGAGCTAATTTTTTAAAAGTGCAAAAAATGTGTCACTGAATCAAGTGATTTCTTAGTGCCAATTTCCGATTGAGTGATTTTGTGAAGTTTTATCTTCCATTTTTGCTTTCGATAGTTTTGTGGTTACCTGTTTGAAGCTTGTCTGTTTCTGCACAGGAGTTTGCAACAGTTTATGCAGGCTCTTAAGGAGATTGCTTTTTTTCGAAAAATCAGAGTAATACTTCTGAAAGGTTTTTGAGCTGTTTTGGTGAAGAGTGCCTTTCCAAAATTTTTAACCTGTCGTTTCTGCTGAACATTAGTGGAAACACACAGACAGTAAAAATCAAGTTTCAGAAGCATTGCTGTTCTCCCTTGAACAGGATCTGTGTTTAGCCACGGAACGTCATTGCCAACCTGAAGATATTGTGATCTTTCTAATTATTAATTTGCTCTTTATTTGCAAGCAGCGCCGGATGCAAATAGTCATAGAGGCAGTAGCAACATCCGCAAACAAAACATCGTGCTTTTTCAACTGACGCTTATTTATCAAATGCGCTCCACTTCCTTGTTTTCAACCCTCTGACACATAACTCACTGTAAACAATACAAATTTATTCCGTTGCCTACTTCTGAAAAACGCCAAGTCAGAATTTCATGTTAGTTGCAAGTTATTGAACATAAGGAATTTAGTTGCTTTCTGCATCGTGAATTGGCTAGTCAACGTAGATAAAAGTTGGTCATTACTTAAGAGATGTTGCTGTTGGTAGTAAAAAGATTTTCTATTTGGTAACTAGGCGATCTACTTGGTTACTACAGTAAAAACTGGTACAAGGAATGCCATAACTCTATAACAAAAGCACATAACACAAATGTATGAAATTGGTTTGATATACGAGTAAATACCAGATTTGCAGGCACTAGGATATACGAACAATTTTATTTTATGAGGTGCTTGCATGAGAAAGACAAAAATAAAGATTGCGCAACCTAGGTCAACTGAAAAACTCACAAAATAAGCCCAAACGGATGTGATACTACTGTACTAATGCTGTACGTGTAACACACAACTGATTTGTGCTGTGCAGTGCTTACAAGAAACAACTTCAAACATCCGGTCTAATCTAGAAACTCAGAACCAGTCTTTTCGATATGCTTATTAAACGAAATGGCTTTTTGTTAATTTCTGGCATCCTTTAATTCGAAAAATCATGGATCTTCGTCATAGGTGTAGGAGCAGGCAAATTTTTAGGGGCGCGAAGGATTTTTGCCCGAAGTCTCCCAAACTTGCCCGAAAAACTCCAAAAAAGATCTCTTCATGTGATTTTGGGTGACTTTTTTTCAAATCAAAGCATGTTGGGCACCATTTTTGCTCAGGTTTTCAGGGATTTTGTGACGTTTTCAGAGATTTTGACAAGATTTCCACGGATTTTGCCCGGATTTTAAGGGATTTTGCAGGGATTTTCACCAAATCAAAACTTTTGGGGGTGCGCTTGCACCCCCGCTTCCTGTGTCAGTGATTTCGTAGTTGATAAGGAAAAAGTATATGTAGCAACGAGATGACAATCCCGGGGTGAAATTTTTCATTGGTGATTGTGGCATTTTAGGGGTAGCTTCAGATGTCACCAGTCACTAATGCTGTTTTTTTCTTTTTTTTCGCTGAAACATTTCGGTTATTTTTTGCCGAGACATTTTGGTCACTGAAACATTTTGGTCATTTGTCTCGCAGTTGTATTAAAACTCGCCGTAGCAGTGTTTTTAGCCTATATTTGCAAACGTTCTAACCGAAATGACTTAATTTTTTCGGTCATTTCAAAAACGTTTCGGTCTATGACCGAAAAAAACAGCACTAATGCGCCACCGATCTCACGCCAAGAGGTAATATCACTAACTGACTTTCACTTTGAACAGTTCTGTTTTATTAAGCTGTACATTATACTCTTCACATGCCAAACTAAAATTTTCCTTAACACCAAAAGTCACCTCAATTTCATTGAAAACCTTACAGTAGTTTTAAATTCTTCAACAGTTCCAAACACTTGCAGAAAAACATACGAAAACGATCATTTCAGGTTCTTACATGCTGCATTATTGAGTTCCACAAAAACAACTCCAAATGTCCAACAGAAGCAAACAAAAAACAAAGCTATGCTTTGATCCGCTGCACAACACTGAATTGTCAACCGTGCTGAGTGCGCGGAGGTGTAGCTTCTTCCTCCGCGATAGTTGCCACTGTTATTCTTTCTACACACGAGGCCTGGTGCCTCCGGTTTCAATAGTTCAATTTGTTTGTTTTTAGTTGCTGTAGAGCAGCGGTTCCCAACCTGAGGTACATGTACCCCCAGGGTACGTTTGCCTATCCGAAGGGGTACATTTAAGGTTAGCAATATAAGATAAACATATATTTACATTCTATTTGTTTCCAAATCTTTATACATATGTTAGTTAATATTATTTTCAAAAGTCATTGTATGCTTATTGTTGAATATATCTATGAATAACCATGATGAAACATTAATGTCATAAGAAATTTTAGGGGTACATGTTCATCTGCTGAAATGATGAAGGGGTACATGGTTATCTGTTGAAATGCTGTGGGGGTACATTCTCATCTGCCGGAATGCTGGAAAGGTACATGGTAAGAGAAGGGTTGGGATCCCCTGCTGTAGAGAGAAGCTTCGTTTCCAGCGCGGTGACAAATGCGAGAAAGACCCAATGTTGCCAGTTGGACGGTTTTCCCGCACAATTATGCTAGTTATTTTGTTGCGTTGCGGTAAATTTTTTGCGGTTGCGGGTTGCGGCTTTTTAGGCTAGTTTTATTAAAATGCTTGCGGGTTTTTGGGATGTTTTTGCGAAATATGTTTCCATAAAAGAGCATAGTCTATAGCGAGGTTTCTTTTGACTTGAAATAATGTGATCGTCGGCATTTTTCGTTCGTTTCTCATCTCGTGATGTGATAATCAGTTGATCAAGCCTCGAGAATTCCCACATTGTTGCTGCCATGTGCAACTGACGAGTGGAATTTACAAAACACAAACCACAGCAAGCATCACTTATGTATCAATTACTTAAAATAGTCTTTATTTTGACCTGAAATATTGATGATTCAAAAGCATGGTAGCCTATAGCTAACAATATCACAATAAAGTAAAGCATTGAGAAAATTTTCAGTTACCAAGCAACGGCCCATTTCAAATGTCAGTATCTTAACAAAATCACATTGGTTGACATCTAATCATGGCATGACTAGTGCATGATTCATGCACATCAGGCAGTCACTTAGAAGTTAGATACTGCTGCTTCCTTTTCAGACACCCACATTTCCTCAAAAATGTAGTCATAGTTTTCCTAACAAGCGTAAACGGTTTTAGCAACATCTAGTATGGACTCATCTTAATGCTGTACAGGAGCATCCATTGAACTAGCCTCAAACTTTCAATTTTAAATGAGCCAGTGTAGCTGCTATAGCTTCAGTTAGCATATACCTAATCAATGTCAAGGGCCACTAAATTTTTTTGCTCTTTTGGTGTGAATTTAGGGAAACAGCCTAAGGTTAAATGATAAAGTTGTCCTTAAATGATGAAGTTTTAAGCAATCCTTTCAGATAATGAAGTTAACGATCACTTTCCGCGCTTGTACAATAAAATTTCATTTGATCAAGGATTGCAATTAAATTTACGCTCTAATATTTTCTATATGTTTTGGCATTTTTATTTTAAATGACTACCTCTAAAATTTGATTGACAGTACTGTTATAAACGTTGAATTCTTGGGTCTCATCGCTGTTTTTCAAAAAAACTTTATTGAGGAATGCCTGGCGGGAAACACACAATGTGTTCTTTAGATCTTCCGAATTATTACTTTAGATCAGGGGTGGGCAATTAGCGGCCCGCTGGTCACATGTGGCCCGCCACAGCATTTTCAGTGGCCCGCAGAAGCATTCAGGAAATATCTTTAGATTTGTGTGAGCTTACATTTGTTACAATATTGCGCAAATGGTCTGGCGGTGCTGCGCATTTGCGGACCTTAGAGGAAACGCTGGACCATGTCAAAGCAGAACACGTTCATAACAGCCAATGTTCACAACAGACCACGTTCATAACAGCCCACGTTCACAGACCACGTTGTAATTGACCGCGTTCATGATAGACCGCGTTCATAACAGACCATGTTCATAACCAGCAGTGGCGTAGCTAGCCCAAAAATTGGCCGGTCCAGTGTTTGATTTTAGGCGAATAACACTATTTTGTTTAGAAAAACACCTCTCAAAGCACAAAATGACTATATTTTCTAAACATTTTGGAGGTCATGGCCCCCCTGGCTACGCCTATGATAACCGGGGTCTGATTAAGCGGGCCAAATAGGTAATTGCCCCGGGCCCCCATTGCAAGGTGTGCCTGCGATGAAAATCAGTTGCTTGTTTCATGTTAATTGGTTCTTTTAAAAAATTCACATTATTTTGGGCTCTTTTGCAGTTTTTCCTACCTTAGTTTATTTTACATGTGTAAATCTCGTAACGTTAGCAGCTTGTCCATCACATTATTTGCACAAAGCAAAAAAATTAAACTATATTCTAGCTAAGTAGGTCCTGCTCCACAAGGGAAATGTTTGGTAAGTTCTTGCCTACAAATACCGCATTTATTCGATTGTAAGCCATGGCTTATAAAGTTTTTTTTCATCATTTCGTGCGGCTCATAATCAAGGGCGGCTTATATTCTTTTATTTCTTTACGTTATTGAAATTATAGATGACGTTCAGTTTTTCCTTGGCTACATTATTTTCGACCAAACTCTCTTTTCACATTTTATTCTCTTCAGCATCACGTACACACCCGTCGCAGGATGCATTATGTTGAACAGCAGGCAGTTGTAGTAGTGTAAGCACCATTACCAGGGTTATGAATAAACGCGAAACGTGCTAGTACGCGAAAGTATCTCAGGGGCTTAGGTAACCTGTGTTCAAGTTCGGCTTACAATCAGGGCGGCTTACATTAATTTTTTAACACCATTTCACGCAGCTATGCATGCAAGGGTGGCTTACAATCAAGGGCCGCTTACAATCGAGTAAATACGGTATATATATTAGCGACGTAGCCATGCGTATTAGATAAATAACATCTGTTTGATCATAAACGAAAAATCTGCAGGATTGCAGCATTGACCCCGTACTAATTCACCGTCTTTTCTAGACATAGACGCATTCACCACGATAAGCTGTTTAAAATAACTGTTAGTGTGCGGTCCGAAAGGTTTTGTTCAGCGTAACGCATGTGCAGGGCCATAGAAAGCAGTGGGTAAAGAACAGCTCGCCTGCTATAGTAAGGGAAATGACGAGACTGACTGTAGCATTAAGAGCTCAAAAGCGCAAGTCTTGGATGCCCGGGGCCGTCGCCCCGTTTGCCTCCCTCTGCACGCCCCTGCGCCCATGGCAAAGTTTAAGTATGCGCTATTTTTAATAATTTGAATAATGGACGTAGGCACAATTTTAACGAAAGATAAAACATGAAGAAAATAAATATTTTGAAACAGATAATAAATGTTTATATTTGCTTCAAGCTTTTCAGCAAATAAAATGATAAATTATCCATAAAGGCCCATACAAGGTTATCTAGAACTTTCGAGGACTAACTACAGTTCTCTTCCTTGGTGTCTGATGGACTGGTACTGTAATTAAGCCTATTTATCGGACACTATAGCAGTGGCCAGCGAAGAAGCTTGGTAAAGTAGAAGTGGGCCGCAGCAGTTTAGGAACTTGTAATTTTGATGGAGCTTAACAGCACTTATTTGCGTAACAGTCCTATTCTCCAGATTTTAACTAATATGCTCTTGTCTGAAACGCAGTAGCACAGGTGGACTTAGCCTTTCTTATAGAGTGAGAAGGCCGAGTTCTTGTAGATACAAGCAGGGTTGGATTGATTATGCTGGCCGTCCACAGGCTGTAGAAATTTCGCCTCCCACATTTTCACCCAAAAGGAAAATTTTGTCTGTGTCGCGTGAGTTTCGAAGGCACGACCATTCAATTTTCGAAAAATTACACGTAAATAGATTGATTTTATTTCATGCAAAATTCCTAAGCAAAGCAACTCAAAAAAACTTTCGAAAAAGTTTTTGCCACCATAGGCTATGGCCTCGAAAGCCTATATAGCAAGTCCGGGCCTACATAGGGAAAGCGAGCATTTTTGTTCCTTGTCGCAATGTCTGACCCTCGTGCTGTGTCGCAATGCCACAGTTTTGTCATAATGCTCAGTGTTGCTAATGTAACAAGCCAGCATTAAATATGAGGCTGTATTGATGCAACTTTGTAGTTAATGGTTGTATGGGGCGCAAAATACAGGCTGAAGAATCTGTAGGTCACGAATATTAATTTTTCCCAAGCACTTTTTGCGCAACCCGCCAAGCTGGCGCCCATGGCACAAGCCATGCCTGTCATATACGCCACTGCCAAACAGGTTAGATTGCAATACAAGAAATATATAAAGCGCTGAGAATGCCATTCCAAAGTTTTAATGTTCCTCAATGTAATGTGTAAATGAATGTCTGTTTGAAGCTTCATCACTGAATCAAACGGTTGTTCAAAAAAGTTTCAGAGGGTGAGTTTTTTTGTTTATCTTGTCATATCTCTCCGTCTCGAAGTTGACTTTAGAAACATATTGCTCTATGTCTTGTAAGAATTCAACTTATTGGTTGTGAAGGAAAGCCAATAAAATATATTTGGCTCCAGCGTGTGCTTTAATCTGCAATTGAGTTCACACTTCTTTTGGAAAAGAAGGGAAGAGACAAAAACAATGGAACAGAGCGAAACACGGAGGTCTTGCAATATCGTATGAGATTCACAACGTTTTGCAATTCACAAACACAATGCAATAACCAATGATATGAAGGAAATCCATGGGCGTCGAAAGGATTTTTTCAGGTGGGGGCGATAGCGTATTTTCCAGGTGGTGGCAAAAATATTTTTTCCAGGGAGGGCTAACAGTGGTGAAGTTTCATTTTACCAGCTAGAACCCAGAGAAAAACATTTTTATACTGAAACGTTAACAAGAAAATATCAAATTTCAAAGGCGAAGACCCCCTGCACCCTCCTTCCGACGCCCATGAGCAAAATCATATTGAATATTTGCTGGCGATAAAAAATATACGGCTGATACGATTTCAAACAAAAATAACATGCAAAGAACAGATATATGAAGGAGCATGCATGATCTCAGACGTTTAAACTTTGTTCCGGTTTAGTTAAGATCTCTAGAGCTGTGAAACAAAAAACAACACAATTTGAATTTGGTGTCTTCTATTCATAGGCAGGGGCAGATCCAGCCCGTAAGTTTAGGGGGGTGATTTCAGTAATATTTGGCAGTCAAGTTTCAGTTCACAGTCAAGTGTCTTTCCGAATTGTACAAAATCATGGTGACAAAAGTTACTTTCGTAGGTTTTAGGGGGCGATCGCCCCAATCGCTCCCCCCGGATCCGCCCCTGTTCATAGGGGAAACCTTTCAAGGTTTTTCACTGGTTATGGACTGGTTGAGTAAATGTACGGTTTGTTATGGCAGTAACATCAAAAGCAGCTTTGCTCATTGTTGGCCTCACTTCCATTTCAGCACCGCAAACGGAAAAATCTGTAGGTTTTGGAAAAAACAAAGATTTGCTATGAAATAAACATTAGCAGAAAAGGACGTCTTTGGGTGTACTGTGCACGTCAGTGAAAAATTGCACAGCCTGTCAGATGTCACACATCTGTGGATCGTGGCAAGGAGCTTTGATAACCTTTGATCCGATTTTTGAACCACAAGCTCAAAAATTCTCGTCAGGATCTTGACTGACGACTGGTCTGGTCAAGTTTATCTAAAGATTGTTGATAAGTGTCAATATTGTTTGCACTAAAGGAAACTACGTTTACTGATGCATCTGAAGTTTTCTTTGACATTGAGTAAAAAAGTTATTGCACAGAGCGCTTGTGTTCGTAAATATTTGTCAAAATTGATTGCTTTCGAAATGCTTTATCCATTTATCTTTTCTTGCTTAAAAGATGCGGATCAGTTTTGCCCAAACTTTCAGCATCCAAACACTGTTATGTTTGTAATTTATTTTTAGCTGATATTTCTTGTGAAAGATTATAATTCTACGGTAGTGGAATGTTGTGCAGAACTGTCACGTTCAGCTCTTCATGACCTTCAATAACAGGTCGCGAAAGTAAATCCGGCTCGCCTGCAAAATATGACAAAAGTTTTGCTTACATTTCAAACAGATACACATAAAAAGAAGGCATAAAGATCAAATGTTATCTGAACAATTGCATTAACCTCTCGGTTAAAAAGTAGGAAGCGCAGTGATATGGCACTAAACGGGAAGCGATAATCTTATGACAGATACAGCAGTTAACGCAATAAACACACATGGGAAACGTTTCGCTTTACACAGAAAATAACTTCTAAAACCGTTGATGCAATAAAAAAATCTGTGGAAGCAACAAACTTGCTGCACTCTTTCGTACGCAGTTGGAATAAAGGCAACTATAGATTGCGTTTACACGAGTTCCTATTTGCATTTCAGCTTCTAACTTTTTCGCAAACACTTGAGAAAACAGTTCGGTTACAATTTTTACGGATATTTTCTACTAACACCACTGGTTTCAATAATTCCAGAACAAGCAACCACATTTCAAATTTTCCGAAAAAAGTTAAAAATGATGTCATCAGAAATCTGTTTCGTGGCAGTTTTCTAGTCCAGTAATTTCTGTTCGCTTGATTTTTATTCATTCAATTGAAGTGAATTTTACGTAATATCCTGCTTTATGAGTAACGTTCTGTTTTGCATAACTCGATCACTTACACAGTTCATTCAGAGTATAATTTTGTAATTTTGCTTATGAAGCTCCGAGTAAAAGCTTGTGGATACGTTCAGCGTTGCAAGACCACTTTATATTATATAATGCATTAATTGCCTGCCCAGGTTTTTCCCTATCACACACAATCGAAGACACTTCGATAAAATCTTGCTTTCAACTTCAGGTTTTACCCTCCTGCTGCACTCTCGACAAAATAGGTTCTACCCTTTAAGATCTTTTATCTACCCTACAAGGATCTTTCATGTACCTGCAGAAAATTACCACACGATTTCGAGACTGTGACTGAAGCTATGCGAGAACTTCCGACGTTACTTCCGAAAATCTTCGACGTGAAAGCAAGCTTTTGGCAAAAACATTTCCCAAGCCAGAAGAGCCCAAGCCAGTGCGCGCTCCAAGTAAGCTGCAATATACTGCAGCAGGTCTAGAAGTTCAACTACCTTGGAGTGGTATTCACGAGTGACGAAATGCGGAACAAGGAGATTGATATTGGTAAACCAAACGCAGTTCTGTGTGAGGTCACAAAACGTAAGCTTTCAAACGCCGCGAAACTTTCAGTTTTCATATCTTTCCGTTTTCTTACATCGTTTTTCCCATCCTCACCTTTGATCATGAATCTTGAGTAACGACTGAAGAGTGAAATCTCAAGTACAAGCGGCAGAGATGGGATTTTGCGAAAAGATCACGGCATGACACTTTTTATGAACCACAAGTTCGGTTATAGAGAGATCTCAGCTACACCAGTTCAGCCATATGAACAGAATGTCCCAGGAAAGTTTGGTAGGGCAAGTTCTGCTGGCTACATTCACGGGAAAGTGGTCCCAAGGTCGACCAAGGACCAGGTGGTAAGATTATATTTCTGAACTTTTTTGGTCCTGTCTTGGTGTGGAGCCTGCAGAACTGTCAGAGATTGCTGAAAACATTAGGTATTTCCAGACCACCTATGGCTACTGCCCGCGCGACCTCCACAGAGGAAAATGGGTGTGAACATGAGAATGGGTGAAATTTTTGCCTAGTCCTGCCATGCCCAGTGAAAGGTTTTGTGCGGCCCATTTCAAGTTTGCGCTGTAGTAAAAGTATCCTGCATACTGTGCTGACAACCTCTCCTTATTTTGACAATCTTTAATTTGACATTTTTGGTGCAGGTTGTCTTCAGTGCGATTTTGTCACGTCTGTTGCCACTGCAGTTTTGATTTGAACGCTTTCAGTGCATCAGCTTAAGCTAAATTTATTTTGCTAAGATCAAAGTAAGCCATTCAATGTACGGCCCTCATGAATATGTTGTACAATGTGCGGCCCGGGTTGAGACAGTGACATGATTTTTGGCTCAGTAAGCCATTTGGGTTGGACATGGCTGGTTTAGACTAATATCACCAAGTCAAAGGTTGCCTAAACCAAGGTATTGAAATTTGCATGAAAGTAGGCTATAGCCAACTGTTTATCGAAATGAATGTCGACTTTGACAAGACGACCGCTTTTATATGGAGTCAACATGAATGTTGTTCTAATAGGTAAATATAGCCAAAGTCTGTTGTCATCACTCTGCATTTGCATTTAGTCTAAATCAGTGTTTCTTAACCGGGAGGGGACGCCTCCCCAGGTGGGCATCAAGAATTTCCTGGGGCCGCGATCCCTTAAGTGCTGTGCAGCATGGAATGTTTTTGAACAGGAAACTGTTCCGTCCAATTTACTTTTCTAAAGTCATGGGGCTTAAAACAAACAACAATCACCTAAGGGAGGCGTGGCAGAGAAAAGGTTAAGAACCACTTGTCCAAATTATAGCTTTTGTCTTTCGAGTGTAAGATCGAAGAAACAGTTGTCGCAGTAGAAGCCTGAACTGCGCAGTCTGGGTAGAGCCCTGGCTTTCTACGAAAACTAACTGCGATTTAAATGGTTTTACAGGATCACCACTAGTAAACAGGCGAAACTTGAATTGCAGAGGTACATATTTTCCTAATGATGAGCATTCCTATGATCATAGATGTAGGAGCAAGTAAATTTTGGGGGTGCGAACGATTTTTGCCCGAAACTTGCTCGAAAAGTTTTTGTGCGACTTTCGCCTACAAATCTTCTCCCACAAAGATCATGAAGATCTTTTTTTGGTATGACCTCCAAAAAAAGGACTTCATGTGCTCTTTCTCTTCTGTGTTCCTGCCAATGTTGGGCGCCTTTTTTGCCCAGATTTTCAGGGATTTTGCCTGGATTTTCAACAAATAAAAACTTTTGGGGCTGAGCTTGCACCCACGCCTCCGACACCACCGTTTGTGATGAACTTGGGTTCCAGTTTTCAGGGCACGAGCCAAGTATCTCAGTTGCCATAGTGGTTATGTGAAGGTGGCTAAGAGTTCCTGAACGTTGAATTCTTAAATCAGCTATGTTGCATAATTTTAAAAATGCCTCATTGTTTATTTCGTTTGCGGTCGGCAATAAATTTTTGTGCCTCGTTCCCGCAGGAAGAATCTCTCTAGCGTAGTCTTGCACCCGGTCACATACTGAACACTGTACACAGAATGCACACATATTACGAGCAGGACTGTGATTAATGAGACACTTGCGTGATAGATTTTGACCAAAAGCGTCCTCTGCATCGCAGCAAAATCTACAAAGTTTGTTCTTCCTTTCAACTGCAAAATAAGTCGTGACGGCCACAAAACAAGGAAAAGTATTTCAAGACGCAGTTAGAATACTACAAACAATCATCTCCTAAGACCTGACAGACGTTTGCGGTAAAAGATTTTAAACTTAATTGTTTGCGGTAGTACTGCTAATATGAACTAACTCACTTGCAAGGACTATGAACGCCACACCCCACATGATGCTCCACACCCAGCCAACCAAGAAAATAGGTAAGGTAATGATTTGCGCAACGCCAACTCCGAAGTTGATGCAAAAAACAAGTAACGAGCTTGTTCCTTTCAGGTATGGAGTTCCACAACAGAGAAAGCTAAACGCACCCAGGATTGTACCTGACAAAATAAAAAAGCACACCTTGCCGCAACTTGTATTTTTATCGGTAAAATTGCAAACAAGCGGTCCAGAAACAAATATTCTGATTAATTAATTGAATAAATCCACGCAATTCCTTCTGGCAAATCAAATAATTATATGTTTTAAAATAGGAGCTTTGTAATCGACTCATCAAAATCAACAGTTTTCTGAGTGAGCAGATATACTTATATTTCAACAAACGCAGAGCACCATGTTCGCCCCCGGGAAGTTGGATTCGATATCATTTTCCAACATTTTTCTGTGATTTGGGACTGGGTAAGATACTGTACTTACAAACTATGCTCAAGGTATTTTTCTAACGTAGGCGGTGGTTAGCGAATTGATCTTTGAAATTTTGCTTTTCTTAGTAAAGCCCAAGTTATTTTATTCCATTTGTTTTAATGATTGATGATGGCTTATCTGCACGCTATAATAACGTTTGTGAATGTTTTCCACAATTATGGCTTACATTTTCTGCGTTAAAAGTCAAAATGAATGCTCTTCCTAATCCATTTCAACGAAATTAGTAACCGTCTTTAACCGGCATATTCGACAGACATTACCGAATGCTTTTCCAAAGAGAATGTCCAGTATTTCGACAGGTCTGGTGCAGATCCGTGATGTAGATTCATAATAGCATCTGAATGGACGTACGGTGAGGTTTTTCCACCGTGTGGTCAAAGCCGTTTTTCCAGAGAAATTTTTATGCCCCTATTTCTGGCGCTGGCTGAGACTTAAGTTTTATAAATATCCGCCCTGCAGACCAGAGCTGTAAGTCGGGCCAGGTCCGGGCTTAAAGTTTGTCAAAATGTTTCGGGCCGATTTCGGCCTACATCTAAATTTTTTCGCAAGGACGGACACTTTTGTTGCCAGTTACCGTTGAAGCAATCGAGTTGATTAAATCTTCATTAAAGAACGATTGATTTTGGATTATTTAGTCACAATTATTTTACTACGCCACCAAAATCCCGCAGTTGCAAATATCTTGACTCACTCGGTAAATTTGGCTGTCGGGCCTAAATCGGGTTGCAGAAATAAATATCGGGTTCGGGCTTGTAATTTCAGGCCCTGGTCTTGTTCGGGCTTCAAAACGAGGCCCGTTTACAACTCTGCTGTAGACAGTTTTCAAAGAATGATGCGTGTTATATTCAAATTTTCTAACTTCGCTCGTACAATTCTTCAAGTCTTGTCATTGGTTTTAACGTTTAATGTTTTCACATCTTCACCTAACGAAGTACAACTCAAACATACATGGCGCTGATAAAGAACACACGCGTAGATAAATTCAGCTAGCAAAGAACACGAGCATGGATGACACTAACGCGGATATTTTGATACGTAACACCACTGTATCTGCTGCAAGCACGTAGCCGGGTTTTAAAGTTGGGGGAAAATACAGATCTTTAGGGGAGAAAGCTTTTGTTTTATTATATGTTTAAAACACATCTTTATGGGCACAACAAAATTTGGGGGGTAAAAAAATATTTGAGGGGCACTGCCACCTGAGACTACGGACCTGTGTTGCTGTAATAATGTCCAAGCAGACCGATTCATAATACATATTTTCGAGGCTGCAAAGGACCAGGGTCATTTTGCCTGTAGTTTTTCGCAAGGCGAATCTATACCTTTAGTGAAAGGAAGCAGTTGGTTGTTGATAAAAATATGTAAAATCTGTTGCTCTGAGCATAAGATTTTACATGTATAATGCATTCATACAATAAATGCAGCAGCGAAGTCTTTATTTTACCCTGAAGATTCACAAACACTGGCCTCATTCGTCTGATTTTCACAACTTTTGCAGTACTAGGGGGTAACTGCCCAGCCAGACTCTCTGTCTCGTATGCCTATGACTTTTTGTACTCCATTCTGCAAGCAACAAGTCGTTTCTAATGTTAGGCGGTTGGCAAAGAATAAAGACAGTAGCCGGATTATGATGCTTTGCTTACCGCTTCCTGGCAGCAGTATGTTCAAGAAACACAAACTACATGCCACAGCAATAGGGAACCTTGGCACTGATTCTCGCAAAGCATTAGAACGTCTTGTGTGTCTAGAAACAACAGTGTGTGCGTAAACTCCGTTGGTCCCAGGAGTTTGCGAACAAGATGAAACCTGCATAAGCAAATCTTTGTCAAGCTTTTATACGAACAGATATTAAACTAGCTGTGAGGGAAATGCTTTTCTCTTATCTTTTCATACATAGAGCATGCACGCTCAAATTAAAGCAAAAACTCTGCCAAGTTTTTGTTGTTTCTGGTGAAAGGTGTGCTTATAGCCTCAGGCAAAGCTTTTTCCAAATTATCGCTTATTGCGATACTACGAAAACTGTCTAAGTTTCACCAAACTGAAGAGGCTTATCGTTTTATATATGCAGAGCGTTTAATCACGCGAAAATGTTGAATTCCAAGAATTAACTTTATCTAAAAACGCTGCTTCATAACCAGTCAATTCTCTATAAATGGATTAACGAAACAGTCTTGAGCACAAACATTAATTCTTTCAAGACATTATATACCGACTTCGTACGTCAAAGATGTAATGCTGCAGTGCAAGGCAACCGCAAGAACAAAGGCCCATGTTGCGCCCCCATCAATTTGATGCCACAGCATAAATAGAAGTGCTGAAGTAGTCGCGAGACGAACGAGAACAAAGTTTCGTATCACAGTTGCGGCGGCCGCTGCACGAACAGTTATGCAAGACGAAATTGCGACCGGTGGCGTCGCGTGGCGGAAGATGATTGCTGCGTATCACGTACACGACCACATTAAATTCGCATTAGAAACCGTCTGCCGACGGTGAATTGCCAGATATCATCTCAATAAAGTGGTGTGGTGATTGAAAAGCAATGACGCGTCCGCTTACGTGTCCTCATGTGCCTTTGGACAGTAAAAAAATAGAGGGCTTTTATCGTCAGGCTGTAGCAAAAAGACATTACCAGTTTGGCACCTTGCAAGAATCAAATGGTTTAAAAAAAGCTTAAAAAAGAGGTAAAAATAGCTAGCGATCGCTGACATCGAACTAACAACATAAAATTGTTGCGCAGCATTTTGATGTTTGTGTTGGCCACGCACTACATCGGAAGACACGTCATAAGCCATACAGGGCTTTCGGTCGCTGCTTTCTCTTTCCCATCTGCTCAGACCGGCACACGAATAGTGCTGGAAAAACACAGGTTAAGCGTCGTTTTGACATTTTGAACTAGGACGAAATTTGATCACGCCATTTATCGGTCTGATCACCGGTAAAAAAAAAAAACAAATTTAGCCAACGTTTCAAGTCTTTATCATAAGTGACACTGCGCGAGCAGTAATTTGCAAATGAAGCCAATAAGTTTGATCACTCACTAGATAACCTTTATACTGTACGAACGGCATTTCGAACAGCAAATCAAACATTCCCTTTTCTGTTCCGCCGACCCTTTCAAAACAAGCATTTGGCTCCGCGCCGGTTCCCCGAACGCTTGCAAAAACTTTGCACACGTGTGAATCTAACAACAGGTCTCAACGCTTTGACGAGACTCTTTGTTTCTTGCAAAATGGCTTCATGTGCAATTGAAACAAAATGCTTGACTATCCTTGATTTTCTCTCTGTTGGCGACTGAATCTAGTTCTCGACTGGAATGCTAAAACTTTAAGAGACCGAAACGATCTCCCAATTTTTTCAAACAGTGCCACATGATACAGTAGAATTTCGCTTTGCGACCACCACTAAAATACACTAAGACCTTGTTTTACGACCACATCGGCATTTAGATATAATAGTTGAGGTTTCTTAAAATGTCTTGGCGGTTTCCAAATTCAAACCTTAAAAAAACACTGCATAGAACTATCTTTTACGATTAATATTCTTTCCTAAATGTAAGCCACTTTTGATGATCAACAAATTCAACCTTTGTTAAAATATCTCTAACAGTGTATGTTGATATTCAGAGATATTTTCGCATTTCAACAAAACTGGGAAAATTAGTTTAAATAAAACACTACAAACTTTTGTCTGGTCAAATAGCAGATCGAACACAAAAACTTGCATGTCTCCAAATATGCATTTTGGCAAAACCCGGTTGGTATTTAGCTGATAGCCCTATTGTCAATCAAGTAAAACCTGTGGATACTTTATTTAAAAAAATTTTTAAAGGCAGATTTAAAAAGCAATCAAACAAAAAACAACAACAGAATAAACTTCAAGTTGAGCAGCTGAAAATATACACGGCTCCTTTCCTTGATGATGACAAGAACAGACCTTGGATTAAGATATGCTTATTTTTGATTGGAATGACTGAATTCGAATTTGCTCAACTTTATACAAACTGTTTTTAGTCGCAAGTTTGCCACCACAGTTTTTAATGCCGGTATATCGTATTTTCACGGAATGTCGTATAACTGATGAGAAAAACTGCCATAATTTGGAGGTATCCTATGCGCAAGAAGGCTTCAATTTTTCACACTGAGTTAGGTTCGAGTAATCGAGTAAACTCGAATAATCACGGACAAACATTTTACATCATTCTAAACATTTGCTGCAGCGCTACATAAATGCAATTGAGGGAACATAAGCGCCGCTTAGGAAAAGAAGATTTACGCTGGTACAGTACTGTATTTCACTGTTTATAGAAAACTCGTGGTCCTAATCCCGCGTTAAGCAAGACTCCCTTCTTCTGAAATCGCCAAGTTATATATATTTGTCCAAATGTGAAGCAAACGTAAGACATTCAAGCATGAAAAGATGCGGTTGCTGATTACAGTTTCAAGCAGATAAACCTTCAGAGGTAAAACTTAGCGCTGGTGTTAATTCTTTTTCTGTTGCTCAAGAAATTTGCTGCCGCAGCGTGCGCCTCTTATCGACAATCATTCTGTTGCGTGGTCGCCCCAAAGCAGCAAAGTAACAGGTCAATAACGTTAAGCTTATTTACACTATGGACTGAAGAGCAATTTATTTGCATTTAATGAAAACACCAACTATATCGTACGTTGCTACTACCTCAAAATTATGGCCATTTTTTGTAAGTAACTCACTCGCAACTTATTATTTTAAGCGTATCTACAAATAGCGCGATCGAATCTGTATAGCAAGTACATTTTTGCGCTAAGTGAAATGAGTGCAAATAAAAGTTACCAAAGCACGAAAGCAAAAGGATTCAAAAAAGATCGTTCTCACCAAGTCTTACCTGTTTTAAAATTTCAGACGTATTCTGGATTGGCACGCCACTGGCCATCCTGCTCCAGCTAAAGCTTCAGACGACAGACTGTTCCAGCTTCAGTCAAGGCTTTTTTTAAATAACCGCGTTCTATTTCAGTGGGAAAGAACGCACATCGGCGTTCACCGATTTTGAATAATTCTAACATTGTGGTGACACGTCATTACTTTTCTCCTAAACTGGCATAACATGTGCTGAAGGTTTCTTGTTTGAAAAAATCGTTTAATCTTTTGTATCTTTCTGAGTGGGATTCACTAAATATTTTTGAGTCTACTTTGCCCATGTTACAGCTTCGGGAATGAAAGGACTTGCATACCTTTCTAAGCAGTTTCTTTACCGCATTCACATGGTTTGTTTGGATTCGTTTTCAACCAAATTTTGATAATAATAGGTTAACATAGTCATGAAGCAGCACCATAAACCGTGTCTTATGTATTACCACCTCCAGTGTGATAACGAAGAATGCATCTGCCTGCATGGAACAGAACTTGCCGTTAGGTTTATTCTATATCGAACCGGATGTGGGCTACTAGAATTAAGCTATATATATATACAGTATACACACACATATAAAATACAGGGTGTCCATAAAGTCCTGCACACATTTCAAAATGTAATTGCGAAGTAACTAAAGTAGATAAAATCATACAGTTTTTTGCAAAGTGAAGTTTGTTTATTAAAGTTTAAAATTAAAAAATTTGGAATAGTTTAAGTAATAGCCATATTTCAAGAATTTGCTTTTTCGTGCTATTGATAGACTTCAACATGTGCTCCATTTGTTGCTCTCAATATGTCAAGGCGATACTCAATTTCGCGCCAAGTGTTCTTCCGGT
>Ga0210059_1003020_pt1 | contig 26727 bp, 19 predicted proteins | sample Ectturendosymbi2_FD_188042 | JGI IMG/M metagenome (GOLD analysis project Ga0210059, IMG submission 188042) | Ecteinascidia turbinata endosymbiont from Florida, USA - Sample 2 (SPAdes) (version 2) | ecosystem: Host-associated > Tunicates > Ascidians > Unclassified | place: Key West, Florida... | reverse complement strand
CCCCTAGCCCCCCGAGGTTGCCCCCTCCAGTTCCTGCACCCCGATCTCCCACCCCCGTCATTTACGAAGAAGAAGATGCCCCCCCTCCGATCCCGGAAAGGGACCCCGTTGAAGACTCGCTGTACAATGGTAAGGATCGCGTGCGTGGCTTGGTTTGCGATCACTGCTTCAAGAACAATCAGTTCGCCTGTGTGGTGACGTCACAAAGATGTGCGCCGAAACATCAGGTCAGGCCCGTTGTGATCCCCCTTTTTATGTGAAAAAGAAGATAAGGACGCTGATGAAAAGAAAAGAGCTCATTTTTGACACATGGCCGGTGGTTTTGATTTCCACAATTACTTTGGCAGTCTTCGCTCAAACCTTGTAATCGTACACCCCCGAAAAATGATGTTGGGTATTTTGCTTTTGGCGTTAAAAGCGAGGCGAGTGTTCTGCGTTGCCGTGGCAACGAGTATCTGGAGTTGGGGTCTTGGGGTTGTTTCGATATTTAAGCCAAGTAGCAGCAATATCGTCGTTTCGTGTTTATTCGCAAGTTTTCCAACACTCCACTCCTCCTTTCCAGCCACCGTCCCACCCTCCCCACTCAGCTACGAAGGGTCATCGAAGTTCCTGCACTCCGAACCTCTCTACCAGGTCCGTCTTCACCGGATTTATTGTGTTCTCCTCCTCCGGCGGTGAACTAAGATCAAATATTTGAGTGAATGCTTTGTGCGGTGCGGGATGACTCTCTACGGACTGCATGAATGTTATTGTTTTAAATAATGTGCGTGTTTCTTTGGAAACTTTTGCTGATGAAGTGTTTTTCGGAAATTTTTCGACAGATCTATCGCAACCGCACAATGTCGCACGCGTCCTCCCGACGAAGAGCGAAGAAATCGTTGAAGGAGTCAGCGACAAAAGGTTTGGGGGGTTGTCGGCAGCAATGCGTCAGTCACTTCATCTGTTTATTGCTTATTTTATCTGACACGTCGCCACTAGAGGAAGAAAGTGTTCATCTACAAAGAAGCAGTGATCCTGGTGTTAAACAGGATTTGTTTCGACTGCTAAGTAGACTTTTATTCAAAATGAAAGGTTTTGTCCTTTGCTCAACCTGTGGGATGCTGACGTAACCCGAAAATGGTTCATATGTCGCAGACAGTGTTGAATAAAGCGTCTCAACAATGTGCTGAAATAAAGCTTTATTTGCAATGGCGCGATGCGTAATAGAAGTAGCGCATGTTGTACTCGGACGAAACTCTTCTTCCAACTCAGAATGGAAGAGCGAGTTGATGACGGACGAGTTTGGAACTTGCACATTGTGGAGGAGTGTCCCAGAAGTGTCCGGCAGCGGAATCGCGGACACAATGACGTTGGATGAGATCAAACTACAACAGGTTGGGAATGTCTTGTCGGGTCTTACGTCACGCATGCCACACGTCACACGTGCCGTTGAGTATATCGAGGTTGCGAGTGACTCAATTTCACTGTCAACAGCACACGTGCAAACAACACACGTACACACAACACACTTGTAAACAGCACACAACACACTTGTAAACAACACACGTACACAGAGCATACGTGCAAACAACACAGACTATTATTACTTCATTAAATGACGTCGCAGCCGTTACGTCAGTCGATGACCTGCGCAACTATCACATAACATGTTCTCCCAAAACAGCGATAGTTTGTTTAATCAGCTAATGCTGCACTGCTTTCCACTGTTTCCACACACTTGTGTTTGTCGCGTCATAATAAACGATTTGTGTTCGAAATTGTCACCAGGCCCAGTTCGAAGTGATCACATCGCAGGCCTCGTACATGAGGAGTCTCAACATACTGGTCAGTCACTTCATGGAGGACCAAGTCATGGACAACCCCTCAGTCATCCCCTCCCCCGACCGAAAGACACTCTTTTCCAACATCAAGACAGTCAGGAACGTCGCGCAGAGGTAATTTTCTATTGCTGCGTCACTCGCGATGACGTTTCAAGTGTGTGAACGCTTTCGATGACGCCTTTGCAATGGTGCTGACGTTATTTCCTGCGCTTTGACACCTTCTTACGTCACTCTTCCATCACACACCTCCGCTCTCTGACGTCATTAGGATGTTTAAACCACCTCACTGATGAAACCCTGTTTCGTTTGTCACCTTCAATTGCCCCCCAATTTATCAACCCTCCTGTTGTGGACTTAAATACCCCTCTCCCCTGGTTCATGCATCGGTTAGAGGGGTCAACTGGGTCGAATTTATATGATAAGGTTGTGCAGTCAACGAAAACAAACTATGGCGTCACAATGGACCCTGCTGAATTATAAGGAGACGACCTAACCTTACCATCGTGTAGTGACACTTGGTCCACCACGTGCTTGTGAGTGTCGATGTGAATAATGACATTAACCTTTTACTCGATTCATCTCAACGATGGAGGTATCGTATCTGGGTATGCCCCTAACGCACGAGAACAATGAGTGGGAAGTCACGTGACGCTTGGGCAGTTTTCTGGCTGTGGTATGAGGGTGTCAGTGTCACTGGCTCATAATGGACCAGCTAGACCAAGGGGGGATACACAGCCGCGTGGCCATGTTTACGATTGTGCACATGCAATTTAAAGGATGATTAATGGCGGGCGCGCATTAATAAAACTCCTTCTACTTTATTAGAATGGAACTTTTTGTCTAGATATTAGAAAAACCGCCAAACAGACGTGTGGGAGCAGAACAGAAGTAATGCGCAAAAAATAAAAACATCTTTAACTCGCCGTAATTCATGAAATAAACGCAATGCGTCCAGTTATAGCAAAAAGGCTGGGCACTCCTGCCCTAGATTGAAGACCAGTGGTTCCTAACGTTGGGCCGTTTGCACAACAGGGGGGTATTGGGGCCGACTGACGGGGTCTGGGTCAAAATCTTGTTTGAACCAAGCCAATGGCGCTTCAAGGTTCTTAGCTAAGCTGAAATGGAGCAATTAACTTTTCAAATCATACGATCCGTATATAACCACATGGATCCATTTAAACAAGTTTCACGGACTGAGGATGCGCAGTTCTGCGTGAAATCGATTCCTATGAAAAATTTGCCGGTAAGTTTTCATGCTTGTTTCACCTTTGCTGTGAAGTTACTTGAACACGTGGGGGACAATCAGGTTTTCAGAGGTGGTTAGATGGGTCATGGGCAAAAACAGGCCGGGAACCATGACCCCGTCTAATCACCTCTGAAATCCTGATTGTCCCCCACGTGTTTAAGTAAATACTGCCCCAGACTGTTTGAAAAATCCGGACAAAAAATTGTTCTTATGGATGCTTAACATTGAAGAAAGTGCGAGATTGCAATTGAAACTTTAGTTCTGGGAGGTGCTTCACAAATTACAAATTTAACACATTTTGAACAAATTTGCCACCTTCAAAAAAAGGTCACACCTTTTTTGACGAATTGAACACCTTTTCAAGAAATTTAACATCTCCCAAAAAACAAAATTTAGCCGGCACATAATTCGCCAGCCGATAGATGGAGGTAGAGAGCTGTTCAAAGTCTAAAAATACGGAAAGTCTTACGACTTGAAATAATGAAGGTGTTTTGGCTTCGAAATTTTTTGGGGGGGCGAAGTATCTGGGCCATGTCAAGGGTTTTTAGGATGACGTCATGACAACCTCTGAAAAAATTTAGGGGCGTATTATTTTCTTTCTTTTATAGTCAAACAAGACGAAAATCCGCATCTTTCGAGCGTTTGTAGTCCAAAAGTTACAGCCAAAAAGTCGATGATTGATTGGTTAATCCCCTGCATTTAATTAATTGACTCCGCCCACAAATTTTGCACGTTCTTGTTAAATAAAAAATATGTTACATTCTTCGCAGTTCTGTTTTATTTAATAAATATCATGAACATGTGACTAGAGTCTACACATTAACTTGTGCTGGTTTGCGCAAGGCTCAATGCAGCGCAGTCTGTTGAATCGTGTTCAGTTAAGTTGTTCGACTGTATGTGACTAGGTGGTGGCAGACAATAAGACCAAAGAAATTCTCGCTACCTCCTGGCCTGACTGCATCCATAATGAGAACTTTGCTGGCATTATTATAAAGCTGTTGTTGTTGTTTTTATTAATCGGCGAAACAATCGCAGACCTATTCAGATTTTGCTGAAGCTGAAGGTGATGTTCAAAACCTCTTGTCTGTAGTTCTATACTCCTCACTTATCGCTTCTGTATTATCTACCGGTCAATTATTTGTGACATCACAATCACTTTCGCACACTAATTTTGCGATACAGTTTTCCGATACTTGACCTTTAACCCTGCCTGTTTCATCGCACATGTTTGTGTCGCAACAAAGCAGATCCTCCCCACCGAAGATGACCTTTTTTTGTTTTGTAGGTTCCTTCAAGACTTGGAGAAGCATTTTTGGCAACAACATAAGTTGAGCAGAGTGTGTGACATAGTTGCGCAGTACGCCAAGAATGAATTCGATGTCTATGTTCTGTACATTCAGAACCAGGTCTATCAGGACCGAGTGCTGACCAAGCTGCAGTAAGTGTTGCGTGACGCCCATCTCTGCTTTAATGTGCCCTGGTGTCGTGTCAGTGACAGTAAAAAAAGGTTAAGTTTTCGTGTTGGGTAATTTTTCTTTGTAGGCAATCCTCGATTTCGAGCGGAGATGGTTTTGTTTTTCTGTTGAAAATTTCTGACATTTCTGCAACAGATGTTTAATGAGTTGATTTACTGCGAAAGTTACTAAGTGTTGATTAAACCCTGCTCAGAATATCCACTTTGGTTTTGTTAAAGTTTGGATGCCGATAAAATAATCAAACACTTTGCGGAGAAAGCTCTTTTCTCACATGTGCAGTAGAAAAAGACCCTTAAAAAGCGTTGAGCATTGACGGCGAATTCTGTGACTGGACATCAGCTGGCTTGTTCATCCTTTTTGCTCAAACTGAAAAATTACCGAATTTAAGGCAGTTACGAAAGAATTCCTGGCCTGAACTTTCTACCCGCATTCTTGCAGTTGATTGATCGCACGGTGGCAGCAATTCTGCAACTTGCGATGGAAATCGAAACGTTTTCCGCATCTCACCTTAAAATGATTGTATTCCGTCGTCATGCCAACCTTAAGCGGTGGTTTTGCAGACGTAACAATGACAAGTTCGCAGAAGAGCTCCAGCGCCTCGAATCCTCCCCAGCCTGCAACAAACTACCCCTCCTCTCATTCCTGATGCTCCCCATGCAGAGGGTGACCAGGCTACCCCTGCTAGTGTCCGCAGTGGTTCACGCGGCGGATTCCGCAAACGACAGTAAAATATTCAAGAAAGCGAAACACACGTTGGGGGTTGTCAATCAGGTCTTGCTTGTTGCGGAGTTTATTTTGCTTCTGGTGGAATTGTCATGGAAAGGAAAATATTTCCTGACGTGGTTTCGTTGCTGATAAACTTTAACGAAGCGACAGATGTTTTGCAAAACGTGCTGGAGATTTTTTGATTTAATTGAGATTTTGTTTTCAACGAAAATTGCTAGTTTTACCTCGTTTGTCAAAGTTCCTGTTTTAAGTGAAATTTCTTTCTCAGAATATTGTGAATGTTGCTGGTGACCATTTCTACTAACTTAGGAATAACGGTTTTGGCAAAGATATCCGTCTTTTAGCTGTGTAAGCTAAAAGCTTACTGCATCATAACAATGGCATTAAATTCTAAATTAGTGTTGTAACTTGTCCAATTTGGTGTTTTAACTTGTGAAATTTGGTGTTTTAGCTTGTGAAATTTGATGTTGTAGCTTGTGAAATTTGGTGTTCTAGCTTGTGAAATTTGGTGTTCTAGCTTGTGAAATTTGGTGTTCTAGCTTGTGAAAAAATGCAACGAAGGAGCTCGGAAAATGCAGCAGACCGAGCAGCTTGCGGAGACCGCGGCCCAATTGGACTACGCGCCGTCAGTGAAAATGTTCGCCCTGGTGTCACGGTCCAGGTACTCGCGTCAATGTCTGTGTGCCACGCATCGGTGATTGCGAATGGAACCGTGACTTACGTGGCGCGTACATGTGTGGGAGGGTTCTCTTTCGATTGCCCCCCACACAGTGACTAGTGTTGCTTGACAATCGTCAAAAATATAAGTTGGTGATCGCTAGGTGGAGAAAAACGTGTCGCAACACTTGATTTTCAAAAGTGAAACACTTGTTATCGCGAACTGTGGTCAGACAAGACACAACTTCTACTTTGCTGTGTTGCGTCGATGGCTTGTATCTACAGCACTTCGGGTGAAAGGGTCGTGTCCCCCTCAAACTTTCAAACCATATGTCACATAGTTTGTTGTGATGCACTAATAAACACAGCTTGTAGGTAATGTTGGCTGAACTATAAGATTGGCTGATTGGAAAAGTTTTCTTTTCAAACGTACAATCCATCAAATCAAAGCCTGTAGTTCCAAATGCAACCTCGTGTGGATGTCTGATCCCAGTTCCACCAGATGTTTGTGGCAGTCCGTAGTTATATACTCAGTTTTGCGTCACATCAAATACAAACTTTGATGTTTTGCAGGAGTCTTGTGAAGAAGGGTGAGATGCCTGTTACTATGACGACCGACTCTAAGAAGGGGGGGAAGACGAGCAAACTCTGGTTGTTTCTGTTCAGCGACGTTCTATTCATCGCAAGAAAGAAAAGGTTTGTTCTGTAACAAACGCTCAATGATGCTGTGCGATATCATTGTGACGTTTCTTGCAACAATCGAGGACAAATCAGCTCCCCTTGTTTCGCCTGCGCATTTTTATGATGCATTGTGACGTAATAATAACTAATGAAATGCTGCTGTTGCGCATGCGTGTTGACCTTTCAACTATTTCGCGGGCGAGAGACTGGAAAGAATAAAATCTCGCTTTCAAGTTGAAAATGTGTTAAAGCGATTCGCAAAAGCGGCGAGTGACGCAACACTGGGAATTATTATGAACAAACGTTGAACAAAGCCGCGCTTGTTACGAACAGTTTCATGGAGGCGGGCAGCGCGATACGATACGAGGTGGTGGATTGGGCGAAGAGGAGTATGTTGTTTGTGAATGAGAGAGTTTTGTCGGACAGCAGCATCTTCCTCGTTCTGCTGGAGAACCAATGTGGGAGGAGGGTGGAACTGACCCTGATGCCCCCTTCACAGTAAGCAACAAACGTCTGGTTTTGTGTTTTGTGGTGGTTGTTCCCATCGAGCCATGAATCAACAACTTCGTGCAGAGGACTTTTTAGCTGATTATATAGCTATGCGCTTGTTTTCGTTTATTTGGTCTCAGTTTTCTTTGTTCGGTATCAATGCCGAGCGCATCATTTGCTCATTCAGAAACGAGTTATCTCGATGGACAGATGCCCTCAACCCCCCAACTGCAGGGAGTACGGGAGAAAGCATATATGAAGTTTGGGGTGAGTACCCATTGTCTTGTATTGTGCACATCCATTGGAATCCCGTTGGCTCGCGTCTCGGACCATTTTGGCCCGGTGCCTGACGCCGGCCAAGTCAGGTTTCCTGACTAACCAAACATTGATAAATGAGGAAAGTGCCTGTTTCATGTGATGCTGAACAAAGTTGTGAATTTATAAAATCGCCACATTTCTGAGTGCAATCCGCTAATATGTTCGAAATCTCGATTGTTTGTGTGCCATGGTTACTTTTGTGGGGGTGAATTTTGTTATCTTGTTTTTTGTAACCCCTCATTATGACGTCACAGTCAGTGAACCTGAACCGGCTTCCTCCTTTGTACGTCATCATTGTATTTTCGAAGTTCTCGACCCTTCCTTCCGAGCACAGATTTGCAAACCTTGTTTGAACCTCCCTCCCCACTCTGGCTGACCTTGCCCGTTCCCGCCTGAACGTTATACGTCACGACCACGTGAAATCATTCATCCGTAACCGCGTTACGTGTTCGACAGATTGCCCGCAATTCACGTGCGTCACTCCATACGTTGCTGAGCAACCTGATGAGCTGAGCATCGATGTCAATGACGTCATGCAGGTTTTGAAGAAGACTTCGGACGGTGGGTTATTTTTTAGTGGGGGGGTTCTGTTGGTCGATGAAGTTTACGGTTGGTCTGGTCCGAGGGGGTGATGCCACTTTCCGGTGACCAATTTATTGTCTTGAAGTGATTGTGATGACGTCGATTGTGACGTAGCTCCGTTGTTTGAACAGATGCGAAGGACGACAGCAACCGTGAAATTGTCTGCAACGAAATATTAAAAACAAACAAACCAGACCCCAAATTAAGAGTGTTTTTGAAATAATGACCTCGAACTTGATTAATTTGGTGAAAATGTTTAATCCTGTTTTTCTTTGTTGACCAAACACCTGATTTTTCAATTGTTCTCGTGTCGTGACCCTGTGACCTCTTGTTCAGGTTGGCTGGAAGGTGAAAGGTTACGAGATGGCGAGACGGGCTGGTTTCCAGGTGCCCATTGTGAGGAAATAGAAGACGAGCACGTCCGCGCGCGAAACATGAAAAACCTTTATCGAATATCCATCACGTGATGTTCGTGATGCCGTCGTGAGCTGATCACGAACAGCTGCTTTGCCAATCATGTGATCGAAGGTCGAGAAACTTTCCTCCTATCCTGTAACATTGCGGTCCACTATATTTTCTGTGACTTTACGCGGAGTGAATCCGCCAGGCGGAGGAGTACTTAGTTTCTATTCGTCAGGTTACATAACTTACCGCGCAAACGTGTCTCACACAAGGGAAAGTCCCAGTGTTTTCGTACCGAGTGGTGGAAAGTCGTGGTGGTGTTTACTTTACTTTGTTTCTCGCTGAAGTATCGAAAGACGCTTCCAACTTAAAATTCAACCCCCCACTTGAAGCCCCCGCACACACCAACCCATCGGGCCCCAGGGTGTTGTTCAAATCCAGGGTTTCACGCATTTTACTTCCTTTTTATTTCCTCGCCGGACCAGGTAACGTTTCAAACTTCAAGACCACACATCCATTGTCATCCGATGCAGGTGCTTGTGTCGTCACTGTTGAAACAGTGGCCATTGTGACGTCAAATGGTTAATTTTCAACTGTTTTCGTGCTGGTGTTGTTCGCTTCAACAGATCGTGCTTTTCTTTGCCATCCTCGGCAACTGATGTTCGCTGCTGATGCTTTGGTGCGTTGGTCATGAGCGCCAGTTTCCGACCACAGGGGTCGACAGTTGACCCCGCCCCCTGACCCACAAACTGCCCCTTCTGTGTCACGTGCTTAGCCATAAAACTGTTTATATTGCGTGTTGATCAAGTTGCGGAGCGCCTTGCGACCTTTACCCCCTCGTATCTGCTGCATCCTTATCCTGTTGCTCGTGCAACAACATCATCATCCTGCCGTTGACCGACTGCAGCAGCAGTTGTTTCCCGCCCGTGCACTTACTTCTGTAATGGTCGAATCTATTTTTATTTCATCCACGTCTGTAACAATCTTTGTAATTTTACATTTTTTTGATAATTTTCTGACCCGCTTGTTCAAGTGCTTTAAAACTTTTTAACAAATCCACTTCCGTCCTGACGTATCTTTTGGCGTCTGCAATGCTTTTTATCTGACGTGCCGTCGATTGATTGGTTGCGAAGCTGCCGTGCGTAACAACGTCTGACGTCATTTACTTTTATTCTTTGTTCGTTTATATTTTGCGCCAAACTTTTTTACTGTTGCAACATCCTGCGCGAAAGCGAAACCATTATTACGTCACCGTGGAGCGCCTTTGAGACCGGATATGATGTAATCGCGTGGATGTGAAAAGTTTCATTTTTATCCAACGAGGAGTATTTCGAGTAACTTTCGAAGTGAAAGCTCAACGCACGTGGACTTGCATCATAGCTGTGGGGGGGCAACCGCCCACTACTTTTTATCTCCTACCCCCCACAAGTTAACCCCCCGTACATCACGTGCTTCGTTGTTGGAATGAAATACTTGCGGAGAAAAAATGTGGTTGGGTGACGTCAGTGATTTTTTTGAAAATAGCGGATTTGTTGAACAGGAAGATGGTTTTCCATTTTTAAAATCTGATGAAACATCGAAAATGTGTTTTTCCTGCTTTGGCAGCTTTGTTTGGTGTGATGTTGAAAGCCTCCTTTGCAGGGCTTCGCTGATACAGTATTTTTCGGGGGGGTTGATTATAACTTGTTGTTTTACCTAAAAACTTAAGTTTTTGGCAATTTCGAAATGATTTTGAAAATTTTGGGGGAATCGGCCCGGTTTGCCCCTTCACCGAGTTGCAGTCCTGGCCGCTCAAAAGACGGGATTCTCAAAACTTGTTCGAACCACTGCTACCCGGAGGGGGCCACTGCTACCCGGAGGGGGGGGGGTCATAGCAGTTCGCTGTGACTCGAAACCTTTTCTGAACCTTCAATACTTTAGTGGGTTGCGTGTCACTGGCAGGAGCTGGAACATCAAAACTAAGTCTTTTCAACTTTGGTGGTTTTGCAAAAAAACGTTCCTGTTCATGAAGCCACAGTCGTAGCCAGGGGGGGGGGCGAAAGGGGCCATGCCCCCTCAAATTTTTAGAAAATATAGTCATTTTGTGTTTTGAGAGGCGATTTTCTAAGCAAAATTGTGTTATTCGCATAAAATCAAACATTTTTCCCCAAAAAATTTTTGGGCTGGCTACGCCAGTGCACGAAGCTCTGGTCCATTCCTTCAATCCTTGGCAGAGTATGCCGGGGGTTGCTGTCCAATGTCTGTTGAACATAGATAATGGCTGGGAAGCAGGGGGATCAATGAAACTTTAGCTGGAATTTCAAAATCATTAGATGAAATAAATCAGAATGTAGTGAATGACACGCGCTTTATTTGCAAAGAACGAGAAGTCACATTTGTGAGGAGGGGTTTGGTCAAAATTCGTGAAAGATGTTTAGTAACCCTCCGCCGTCTCAGCGATCAATCCAAACGTTGGGTTGTTCGAGAATTCAATTGTCTCTTGGGCTGATGGGAGTTCTCGTTTAAGCTAGATTTTTATGTAAGAAAGTTGGTCAAGTTTTTTCTGAGCTTCCATGTGATTATTTAATGTTTTCACCATACTTTGCTTCGACTTGGCGTTAAACTACTCGGTGAATTTTAAATTTTGTTTGGTTTAATCAAAACAATCCCAGGTTGTCATTTTTTTGTGATACGAAACGTTACCATGGTGATGTGCATTGTACAAAGTGACTTTCAGAACATTTTGTTGAAATGTGCGAGTTACCCCGGTGTTCAGGAAGATTGCGATTGTCACATTTCTAACTTGCAAGAGGCCGTACACAAACACACCTGTGACGTAGCTTTCCATGCTCCCCCCAGTCGTCCATCAACTAAAACAGACCCCCTGTCACTATGACAAAATTTCAGTACATGAGGATTTAGTGTGCAAGTAATCTACCATTGCAACCAGTGCATAAACTGACAGTTGATTGTGAGAAGCGGCGATGAGCTCTCGCGTAACTTCCGGTTGCAGTGGAATGACGTAGTTTCTTAAATGAAGGTCAGTGTCATCTGATTGTTGGATTTGATCCGTGACCACCAGACGTGTTTTGACACTCGGTGAGGTCTGTTTGACAGGAAGGTATCTGTTGGAATGTGTTGAAGAGTTTCAACTTCAAATCCGGCGAATAGTAAATGTTGGGCGTGACGCAGCGTCATGGCGTGCTTGAAGAGGAATTCGCCGAAGCATTTTTGTGGGTCGGCGCATACAATGACTTTACTATGACGTAGACGCTATCAAGCCGATTACATTTTCATTTCGAGGGCGTGGAGTCATCCACTGATCGGTCTTTTCTCGATTGCTCGGTTTATTATGTCACAAACAACGAACGTGGCCAGTTTAGTCACAGTAGCATCAATCAGCCGTTGTTTGGTGGTAATCTCCTTTGTGCATCATAATCGCCTTTGGGGGGGCTGAGGTCTGTCTCGTGCAATGGTTAAATTGCTGAGGTGACGCAATCTAGTTTCAGAACCTAATCTTTTCGAAGTCGGTTACTCGAAAACTGACAGCAAGCCCGGACCTCTTTATCGCAATCTAATTTGGTAATATGTTTATGATTTCACATGATAATTTCACCCTGTTGATCAAGAAAGGTTTGATTCCAACAAATTATCTTCACATCTTTGTTTTAAAACGTTCTCCACGATCGGGATTTTCCTTCTGTTATCGCATGTGTGGGATCAAGTCCAGTCACCACTGCGTGGAACTCCAGCAGAACAAAGGATAGAGCTCGAAACTGACCAACATGAAATGCCACAGGAGTAGCAGTGAGTTTACTAGAGGACAATGTAGCAGTTGCCCTGTTTGCGGGGAACTGAGGCGCTGTATACAGCGGAACAAAGTTACTTAGTGTCACGGCTGGACACCTACTGCACAGTAGCGTCGCCAGCCCAAAATTTTTAGGGGGTACAAATACTTTGACTTCAAACACCGCCTCACAAAGCGCAAAACCACAAAATACGCTAGAAGTGTGGGGAGGCCAAGCCCCCCTGGCTACGCCTATGCTGATGCACAGGTGTAGTTTTGCGTATCGTGCCACAGCAAGTGGCGGGTCATATGAGAGGCATAGGACCCCCACTCTTTCTCAAGGGGTGGCGCGGGATGCAAGTGGCACCCACTATTTTACTGCATTTTTCGTTCTAAAGTAAATCTTTTTCAAAATTTTGCTCAGTGCCTGACGTTATCAATTATGTAAAAGCTTATTTTCATCTCAACCGTACTGTGTCGTCACACTGTACACGCTTCGCTCCGTTACTGATAATGAACAGTCTGTTTGCAGCAAAGAAGCTTGCGATGGGTTTGTGCGCAGTGAAACTTGAAAATTCTGCGAAATTTTAACTTTTAAATACATTACTTACGCAAGAGGCTGGTGCCCGGGTTTAAAAACGGAAATTATGAGTTTTTGGAATACTTCTTGGTTCCGTCACTTACCGGAATTGGTTCCATCACTTACCGGAATTACTTGTAAAGTGATATTTTTCTAATCTTGTTCCGGCGAAGTGTGATGTTTTACACTTCTACTGCTGGCTTGCTTCATAGAAAACCAAATATGTTTTGGAGTTAGTGACAAAATATGAGAATATTTGCGATAAAACCACAGCGATAGTTAGCTCCATTGTCGCATTTCAAAATTTTCAGAAACTGTGCAACAGGGTCATTCCACGCTTGAATGATCACCCGATGACGTCACGCAATCAATCAACTATAATGCAAGTAGTTCGCCCAGAGCTGCTAGTGCTACCCGATTATAGAATTAGTTCCGCCTCCAATTTCACACCCGCCGCCTCAGAAAATGCACCTCTTTCCTGGTATTGGATTTTACTTTGTTTATTTTCACTCTATCGTTCAAGCAAAACGTCGTTGAAAGAATTTTAAAAACAACTTTCAAATACTTGCTTACTTTTCGTGATTGCCTCCAGTTTTTACCTATTCACAACAGCAGTTTTAAAGTTGATATTGTCGACGCTCTGGGGTCAGATAAGCTTTGCGCTTGCCCGCCATCAAATCAAAGATTTCACTTTTTCGTGTAATTCTCCTTTAACTGAGCATCAGGAAGGCACAAGCTGTTATCCTGAGGAAAATTATTTTGGTGGTTTTGGCAAAAACTCTCAAGAAAAATTTTACGAGCGATTGATATAAATAATGAAAAAACGTAAATGCAATAAACAGTGTAAAATGCATGAGGTGTAAACAAAATGTTTTGAAAACATGCGATGAAGCGGGTTTTTTTGAAAATAACTTGGTTCACGAAATTCTATTCAGAATTTTTTGAACAAATGTGGGAATGACACAAACGCAAATACAAAAGAAATACACCAGAAAAGTGGAGTGTGCACTTTACAAATAATGACCAAAGCAATTTAAATGATCTACACCATTTTTATGTCAAGCAAGATTCTTTAACAAAGGCATGCGCTGTAATGTTGCTAATATTTTTTCACAAAATCTTCAAACAGGGATCATGGGCGTCGGAAAGATATTTTCCAGGGGGGCCAATGGCAGATTTTTCGAAGGTAACTAACAACATTTTTCCAGGGGGGCAAAAAGTGGTGGAATTTCATTTTGCCCACTCGAAACTAGGAAAACAATATTTTTTTGCCAAAACTTTAATTGGATAATTTCAAAATCCAGGGGAGGCCAAGGCCCCTGTCCCCTTTCCAATTCCCATGAAAGTGATGTGAATAACAACCAAAAACTTGCCTTACAAGTTTATCACGAAACAACAACGCAAAATCATTGGAAGCCATCACGTTTTTCCAAAAACGAAAATAATTGCATTTAAACCGGTTGGCCTTATTTTTCTGATGTTGATAACTTTCTAAAAATTGCGACAGTTGAAAAAGTTCCAAAGCACTTGAGGCTAAATAGTAACAGTTATGTCTGTTCCGTCGGGACCGATGAAAGGAAATCTACTCAGGCGCTCCAAGTAAATTTCTCGCAGTCTTTGGTGGGATATTTTGCTCATCTTAGAGGTTGTTGCCCGCTTTGAATTGCCTTTACTTCTTCTCGTAGAGATTACATAATTAATTGGATCAAAACGATCGAGAGTCCACTCCTTCCCGAGCAGCGACGCTCTGAACTTGGAGTTGCTGCAAACTCTAGGAATGCGACGTTTTCCCAAGGAGCCAGCTTCTAAGATCGGAGCGACGCAAGTTCCCAGAGAAGGTAGCGGAGTTCTTCGTCTCACAGGGTCTACCACGCATGTGTCTGGAATACTCGTAGGGACAAGTCTTCTGCAAAAAGAAAATTTTGATGCTACACTTAACCTTTCTGCATCTGGATATCAATTAAGTGAAAGGGAAGCCTCCCAAAATGTACATCTACAGGCCTCAAATTCTGGGAGAGCTTCTGCTAACATTGTGTTTTCTGGGGGGCAGTGAGCCCTTGGAGTTTGATATTTGACATTTTTTCGATTACATTTTGTGCAAAGTGGTGGATTTATTAGTTTCGAGTGGGTAAAATGAGATTTCACCACTATTGACCCCCTGGAAAAAGTATTTCCAACACCCATGGTTATTTATATTGATGTAAATGAGCCGGATTTCTTTTGCGGGGGTAAAAATTAAGATCTCTTCAAAATTAAGAAGGCAGTAGTTAGTTGATTGATTTCGCAAGTTTATATTAAAGATCTGAAAAGTACTCCGCAATCAATTAATTACAGGGTTGTCCAAAAATATGTTTCCATTTTATTCTCGCTGTCATTCCATATCAAATTAACCCAGGCCTCTGTTTCCAGGTAAATCATAGTTAGAGCTCCAAAGTTTTATTCACCAGCTTCAATGGATCAAGCAGCAAAATATTCCGTGCAGGAAAGGATAAAGATTGTAGAGGCCTATTTCGCGACAAAATCAGTTTTCAAAACTCAACTGCGATTTCGGAAGGACTTGACAGACAGAACGTTCCAACCAGACTCACAATGAAGCACCTTCTGGACAAATTCAGGGAGACGGAAAGTAGACAGGATAACATTAAAGATCGCAGTGGCTGACCACGGTCAGTCGGGACAGAAAATCACATCGTGACTGTGAAACAATGTTTAAAGCAGTCTCCATGGAAATCCAAAAGACGATATTTCCAGGGAGACAGATTTTTCAAGAAATTCGGTTATGCACATAAAGTATCAGGATCTTCACCTGTTTCCGCATAAGATACAGCTTTTACAACTTCAGATGGATGTAAATAAGCCTGAGAGACGTGCCTATGGGCAAACCATCAGTCAGCGAATCGAAGACCATCCTGATTTGTTGGACTTCATTTTTTCAGTAACCCATCCCCTTTGGATTAGTATCTGTGGGGATACCTAAAATACAGGTTCTCTGCTAACAAGCCCCTAATTATTGATGTGCTCATGAATAACAATCGAACGGTGATCAGGAGAATTCTCCATGAGATGTTGGACGAGGTCATGACACAATTCAATGCGCGAGTAGTCACCGTGATTCAGCGCCAAGAAGCTTGGATCCAGCACATTACAAATTCTTGAGCTGTGCTAGCACAATGGTGGTGTTCGAGGAAAAATGAAACCACACAAAACTTGCATGGCTGTAAGACAGACCTTTGAAAACAAACTGCAAAACGTTTCTTTCAATACAAAGTGATATTCTATCAAAAAGGGATACATCTTTTCGGACCACACTATTGAAACAATTTACATATCTTTGCTAATTAAAGATTATTATAACCAAGACCGCAATAACTTACATTTTGCAGCATACAATGCAGTCAGGAGCAAAGCAAGCGCAGACTCTGCATCGTGCATTGTCAATCCATTGCCGAGATCGGTCGTAGTAATCCTGGTCGTATTTGCAAACGGTGTAATTCGATGACAACTGGTACATAAACTGATCTGGAATGCAAGAGTTTGGTTCACTGCTTTATCACTTCGCACTCAAAATTTCAACATTACGCTCAGTGTATGACTGTGACGTCACGCAAAATTTGTGACACACGAAGGAATCTTTATTTGTAGTTTGCTCGTCGACAAAATGTGAAACAGTAAACAAAGAAAAAGATCCTTTTCACGGCTAAACTAAATCTCATCATCAGAGTGAGTTTTTTAAAAACATGTCTCTTCGTGTTTACGGCAATGGCTCTAAAAGTAAGAAAAGTCCGCAAGTTTGAACTCAGTTGGGAACATAATTTTGGTGTCTCATTGATGTCTGACTTGCATAACGTTTGGGTTAATATGTTAGAAAAGTCTCGTGCTTATTCTAAACATTCTATTTTTAGCACAAAACGTATCAGAATGCATTTCCAATTTTGTTTCAGAATTAGTTTTCCGAAACGAAAAGTGGGAGGTTACTTTCGTCATGAATATTAAGATAACTCTAAAGTCGTGTTTTTAACGACTGGTTGTTGTAATATTGCAATATCTACGTACCTACCGCACAATTTATTCGTCATCACAAGGTTTAAACTCTACCAGGCCAAACTTTGAAATAAATTTTGTTTTAAATATGTGAGTTGATGTTTTTTCGATATTATTTGACAGTTCTGCGTTTCCTGAATTCCCAAAATATTGAAAAAATAATATGCTTTTGATCATATTTGCTAGATGGGTTTTTATCACTGTTGCCTGTTGTTCAAAAAGGAGCAGTTAAAACGCATTTGTGTGAATCGCTACAATCGTCCACTTCCTTCTCACCTCCTATTTGCAGATGACACTGTTCGGTCTCAATCCTTGCTTTTATCCTGCCCGAGAACTTCGCCTTTTTCCTTCCACTTAAGGAAACCGATCGGAAGGTGTCCCCAGTCAAGTTGTAAATAGGTTTGGCGAAGACCAAGGTGATAATTGACGGTATCAGGCAAGAAAATAATGAAAGATTTTTCATTATTCTGCAAAATACTAATTTCCTGTCAAAGATATCGTAACATCGTAACATCAGTTGATGGCAACCGATGAAAAATGACAACGTGATTAAGAATGACCGTGTTCCGATGACTTGGCGGAACCTATTTGGACAGATTCAAGCTTTTATGCTTGTGGAAAATAGACTGTCGCTACTGCTAGTCCCATGTTCTGTGAGTTTCGACTCTGAGATAAGAGAAAAAGTTACAAATAAATTCACGTCAGATGATTTTGTAAAAGTGGCTCTGTTGACATTCTCACAACGCCTTTAAAAATAAAAGCAAACATCTTGAAATAACGCTCGTCGATGTCAACTCTAATCGACAGGATGTGCAGCGACCGCAATATTCCATCATGTTCAGTGACATACTTTGACTCATGTAACTCAAGTGGAGAGTTGTCTTCAGTGTAATGGTTTTGCAAACATCATGTACTTGACCACAGATTATTTTCTAAAACATGTTTCAACCGCTGATCAACACTGGTGTGTCGTAACAAACAGAGGTGTGTCGCCACAAACGTGGTACAGTAGTTCCGTGGGTGGGGGAAGTTGTCATCCACTGAATATCAGCACAATGAAAGGTTGTTAAGAAAAAATTGAGACACAAGAAAAAAATAATTTTAGAGTTTGCGTTTCTCAAGCAAAGTCGTTGTTGCTGCATTGTATCTTTCTCGTGAAACTTTGAGCTTTGACCCAGAACTTGCAAAGAAGAGACTGTCACTCAACTGTCCCAAGGCTTGAACCCGCTTCAGTATTTTGGGAGGTTGTCAAGGAAACGAAGGTTGTTAAATATGTTTGAATAAACCACATATTTTCAGGTGTGCCTCAATGGCCTTTGTCAAGGCATTGATTGTAATGCTTAAGCAATGCATAAATGGCTCGAATATGACAAAAAAATGATTTAATTTGTTTTTTGAATGATAAATTCGTGCAATTTGATGCTGATAAATGTTATCAAAAAAGTTATTATTCAACTTGTTTAACTTCTCGCTTTTCCATGTTTTTTCTATATTTGCAACTGAGGAAAATGTTTGTCGCACTTCACACGCTTCGGTGCACACTTCACACAAAAGATTTTGAACAATTCTAACGATTTTTCACTTTCTCAAACAAGACCGATACTGACGATCCTCAATCATTCTCAAGAATGATCGGCGTCCAGTTGAAATACCTGAAATTTTTGCATGAAAAACTTTTTCATCTATCCCTCAAAAATACAACCTACCTGTTGGATTCAAAACAGGCCTGCGTTTCTTTATAGATTTGTGAAGAGACCAGAGCCTTTCTTGGTCCACTCAGCATAAGGCATCAATAATTCGTCTTAAGTCTTTACAAAATGACAACTTCTGAATTACAACCTACTGTATATTCGTTCCAGTTCAATACAAATTTTCCTTCTCGAGACCTTGTTTAACATTGGAATCTATTCCCTTTTAATCCTGTCTTCATTTTCTGCTTGATATTTTTGAGCACCAACAACAAGAACCAGCTGCTGAAAGCTGCAGATCGTTTGTTTCAGGCAAGCTTCTTTCAAACAAGTCAAACGTGATGGAAATTTTGAAAGGAATGTTAATATGAAACTCTTGTGTTGATTAAAAGCAGCCAATAAACTGCAAAGGTTGTCACAACAGAAAATCAACTACGCATTGCACAAACGCCACCAAAGCTCTTCAAATTTCTTATTGAAATGCACTTTCTAAATTGCCAACAATATTTTTAAATGCTCTGATAAATTCCTTGCTTTTTCTTTGAGTTTTCGTGTGATTCACACTTAATTTTTCTTTCCTGAGTTGAACGAATCTCACATTTTCCTCGCCACACGTCGCTTGTCCTGCCTCCATCCAGGACATGCTCTTTGAAATATCGGAGCCAAACTGAAACATGGCTCGATGATAAATGCATCGAACAAGTTTGGGAAAAAGTTTGCGAAATAAAACTAGGCATTGTGCACTTTCTTCCTGTTGCCTAGGCAGCTTCGTTTAACAATCATTGGCCTTTGTGACCGCACAAAGCCAATTACATCATTGTTTAGAGATCACAGGCTGTAGTTGCGACCGCAACGTGATTGTCGCCGCCGAAGGACTTTACACGCAAGAGATAAAAATAGGAGGCGTCCTCTGCAAGAACTTGCTGATTTCTTCAGAGGAACAATGGCACCACCGACTTGGAGTTGACATTACGCTGGCAAAGTAGCTGCAGGGAAACACTGCAACTGCCGCCCGTGAAGTCCTGAAGCACTTGGCGATTTTTTCGGAGATTGCATTGTTTGTATTTTTTGTAAGTTTTTTGCCTTCGGTCGTTCCACTGTGAATAATCAAGCGAAAGCAAACCAAGAAACATTATTTGGTCTGATTGATGCAAAGTAAGATTATTCCGACTGCACATATCCACATTCCAGCAACAAGTCAACTCAGACGAATCACGGATAAACTCTTCGACGAAAAGAAAACTTTGCTTAAGCGCACTCTGTTGATTCATGTCAAATTAAGGGGTTAGGAAAACGCGATAATCACCCTTCTCAAAAAATAGAATCTTCTGAGAAACTACATCCCCCAACTTCAAATGCCTGAATCTGATGCTCTGTAAGTGTTCATATTTTACCCACTTTGTAACCTGCGTCTGTGTGCGATGATGGTTGCAGCAGGTCGCCCGTGCCCTTTCTCAGTGATTTGTTCTTTTCCATCGCCATCTGTGCTGCATATGCACTTGAAGCGTGGCTAATGATGTTTTCCGCTTTTGTGTGCCACCATCTCATGTGATGCATGAAAACCCAGATGAATAAACTGAGATTAACAAATGAACAGCAAATGTACAGATAAAAATGCAAAGGCATTATTTTCTTGTGGGATGTTTTCGTTTGAGCCCAAAAAGCTGGAAATACTGACCAACGAAGAAGCCTTAGCAACCAACTGTTTGTTTCAGTCTTAATTCTCGCTTTCCTTTGTTCGCACTTTGCATGTCATTGATTGATTGCAGTGATTCGATTGTGACGAAACCTTTCCACGTAAAATCACTTTGTTCAGTTCGCGGCCGACTAGGCGCGATCACGGCATTGTGGTTTGTGGTTTTATTCGACGAAGAAAATTCTCCTCAGCTTTTAAAAGTTCATCGCATGTTCTTTCACATGGTTTGCTTTTTTCTGAGGAAACAACCATTTCTTCATTTTACACTGCATTACTCATTACCGACTCTTATACTTTTGTGCAATGTTGCAAAACTGCCGCGTTAAGTCTATGGCAAAACATGTGCAGAGCGGTTCAAACTGAAAAACATTCATCACTGGGTATTAGTTGAAGCAAAATCATAGCTGGCCATAACGCAAGGGACTTTCGCGGCCGGAGAGTCAAAAAGCATGAAAACTTGACGTAACGCGTCCATAAGACCCGGTTTGGGGCCTTGACTGGTGCCTGTTTTGTTGTTTAATTGTCCTGGAAAACCACCGGGCTGCATGCTGACAACAGAAAAAGAAAAGTTGCAACGGAAACAAATAGTTGCACTGGAAACGCACCTTGAAAACTTATGTTCTCTTTCTGAAAAAAACGATGAGGTTTTTGTTCTTCGCTTTACTTTCAGAGACGTTTACACAAAAAATCGGAAGAATTTTCAGTTTTTATCTCAATTCGAAAGACCATTAATTTGCAATCATCATTGTTGGAAAGCATCATCATCTATATTGCGCACCTGCGCCCTACCCAGTTTGGAAAATTGAAACCACGGTCACCCCTAAACTGAGGAGCATTCACTCACTCTGGTCGCTTTAACAGTTTTCTACAAACATTTACTAACATCTTTACTTTTACTGTATAGTATGATGTTGACGTCTCCATAATTATTTACCTACATAGGTATTAACTGACAAGACCAAGTCTGAGAGGTCCAATGGCATTTATCAAAATATTACAATCTTATCATCAGTCGACAATGTTGCTCCATCGTATTTCATTGTTTATTTCGCTTAATCACAGTCGCATCAATCCGAATGCATTCTTGAGTCCGAAATCGAAAGAGGGAACGATGGTATTCAGTTGGAACATGTGCATTACGTCCTAAGCAGTGCGAGTTCTGTCACTCCATAATTGTCGACGATTAAATTGCATGTTTAGCAGCATCAATAACCGCTCGAGTTAATTTTTTTGATGCAACATTTCAAGATATTTTTATATTTCATAGAATCAAATTTCCAATTTACTTGCTTGGATGAAAGGAGATCAAGTCTCTTTATGGATTTTAGGCCACATCCTTTCATAAACACTGATCTTTGTGACACTTTTTGTACCTCAGCTCATCAACGTCCGTGAAAGAACTTAGTGTATAATTGAAATAGATTTCTTGCCGAAAACTTGACCAATCGACATAACAGGTGCTGCGAGCAAGTTTTGCCGTCCCCGCAGCAAACGTCCTGGCGCAGAATTTCGTTCCACCAATGAAGCTGGAGGTTGGTCAGAAACATCTGGTGTAAAATCGTGAGCAGAAGTTGACTTGAGCCAATATTTTCTTCCACTGCTCGGGGTTGACAAGAGCAGACATGCCCAAACCAAACATGACTGCAACGCAGACTGTGCGAGTTGCAAAATGTTGGTTGCCGGACTCCTCGTGCGTGAAATGAGCAAAAGGCTGTGCTTCCCAGATCCATTCATTTTCTTTTGTAGATGAAATGATGGAAATCAATTTAGTCCGGGAGACCATAAGTGAGAACTTTGCTTTCTTCACGTTGATCTTCAGGCTTGTGCCGATGCGAAGCTGTGTAAGCAACAGCGAGTCATTTGCAAACAGCCAGCGCTTGACAGAGTAGCAGAGCCACAAACATATTGCTAGTGTAAGTGCTCATGATTGATTGATTGATTGATTGTTTCACATGACGCAGTTAATAATCAGAAAAAATACAAAGAAACACCTCGTAAAGAAGTAACCGATTGTCAGTTAAATTAGAAACAATTGGCACAATAACCATCGAAAGTAAGAGGAGTGATGGTGAAGTGATGGTGACGTATAGTAGTTAGTAAAGGATTGAAAACACACTTTGGTTCATTACTGATCACGACCACATGAGAACTTCTTTTACAAAAAATTACCAGACACCTCCAAAACCTTTTCGTAGTACGTTCATCGTTTCGAAACCTGAATGGAGTTTTGTTTTCCGAACATTTTATCGAAAATTTCACCAGTTAGTTTTAGTACATAACATATGAATATTTTGTGCAGTATGAATACAAACTGCAGGATAAAGCTTCATCAGATTTACTAGCAGTCAATTGACCAGCGTTGCTAAGCAAGTGCGGCGAAGGCCGAGCCGTATTTTCGCTATAGGTCAGTACCAGAGGTAATGGTGCAATTGCCAAGAAAGAAAAGACAGTAGCTCGGAGAAAACCAAGCGAACTTTTCTACAGTATCTTTTTTAATCTTTTTTCAAATAATCTTACAAAAAATAGAAACAAACACGGACGTTCTAATGCCGGAAAGTAAGGAAAAGCCGCCCCCCTTCACAACATTGGGTAAGGATATTCCCAGCGTCCCCGGACTTAGCCATTTGGATTAAATTATTTTGCAAAAGATGTGATTCAAGATTAATTTCGCGCTAATGATCATCTCCTGCAACTTTCGGTCTTGGGTGTCACATCTGCTGTTAGAAAGGTTCAGAGTCTTGCCGAGACACATTTAAACTTCTGATTCAATGAACTTCAGGAAATGTTTTGCCGGAAGTAATAGTTTGTCCCTTTTATGAAACAACTCTCTCTGTAAAAAAAGGAGATTTCTGACCATCAATCACTCCACAACCGCTGCATATCACGCCATGCTTGAGGCTTAATCTGTAGTCTCTTGTAAACTGTTATGTCGAACTACACGTGCCGGCAATTCTCAATCAAAGGTAAAAAATAGATATTGCTTCCAGGAGTTTCACCGCGATGGTCGGCATCCCGGCAAGGTCTACTGCTTAAACACTCCCACAATACATGATTACGACGCTGTAAAATTGACCACTGGCTGAGAGCCAACAAGCTTTCTCTTTACTACAATAAGACTAATTTTGTGATATTAACTTTTCGAAAACACAATCTTGCTTCATTTAAAGTTATCATAAATAACCACAACATTTTCTCTGAAGATAACCTAAAATACCTAGGTGTCCTTCTTGACAATAAGTTAAGCTGGAAACCTCATGTACAAAAGGTAAAAACTTAACTATCAAGAGCTTGTGGAATTCTATCCAAACTTAAACATTATGCAACACTACCTGTACTGAAAGTTGTCTATAACTCATTAATCCATCCCTACCTTAATTACTCAATCCTCAAGTGGGGCGTGCTTCAAATGCAACTATTCAGCCTCTCATTAAGCTCCAAAATAAAGCTATAAAAATATTGAACCCAACTAATATGGGATCACTAGAAGAACATTTCCAGCACTTTAACATCTTATGCCTTCCCAAACTATATAGCTTTTCAGTAGATAAATTCATGGACTCTTATCATAACAAACTGCTTCCAAATCATATTGATGAATACTTTGTTTCACTCAGCTCTCTCTTGAATTCATTGGCCCAAAAGTATGGTCTTCAACACCAGACGATATTAAATTTTCAACCACCTTTACCTTTAAATGGAAACTTAAGAAACACCTCCTACATGAAAAAAATTCCCAATTATGAACTTTAGCAACATTTCCCTATCCAGAATAAAATACTGTGTATTTTAGTATTCTGTAACTCTGCTTATTTTTTGCGTATATTTACTTTTTCGTATTTTCTGTGTGCACATTCCATGCTTTTCGGCATATAAGTACACCTATTGTTTTTTTCTGTTTTGCTTTTTTTTCTTTTGTACCTCATTAATTAGTTTTTGTAACTTTTTACTTTTTTATTACTATTTTTTAATTTTTTTATATTGCTAAAAATATTCTAACCACACCAAATTCCTTCACTTAAATTCGATCCACTCATCTATGTACATAGGCATGCGCTTTCACCTGTACATTTTCTTCACCATGTTCTGCGTTCATTCGTTTTTTGTTTTTGTTTACACTGATCAACTATTGTGCCATTGTGTTTTCATTTGCTCTAATGTTCGCTAATGGTTGGTTTACTGCATGCGATGGCTTTTATGATGCTTCTGCTTGTTGGCTGAGTCATATTAAAAATAAACCATTACCATTACCATGTTTTTACGCTCTTAAAAGCGTGAGAATGTTCTGAACGACCCACAGTTCGTCGCTGAATGACCGGTCTCGTCACGCTTCACTTGTTTTTAAGTTGCATGAATCGGTTTCTCGTTCCGTTCCATTTATGCCCAAAATCACCAATCTTGTTTCGAGTGGCACCAACATCAGAAAACAGTTATTGTTATGAACTTATGAGGTCATGGCCAAAAATGCTTACTTATTCAGCAATTGTCGTTTTTACCTGATTCAGTGCAATTAACTGGCGGTTCGCGCAATTGAAAATCTTACGGCACAAAAGTTCGTGTTCCCTTGAATAACTAACCCTGACGTAAGTATGTATGTGGACATTGTATTGAAAAAGTGTGCGCATTAGCAGTATTCCCCTATTTTAGTGTTTCAATAAAAATAAATGTCTTTCCTTATTTGGGAAAATTGTGGTCAAGAGCCACGAGAAAGTTTTCAGTTTCAAAATTATTTTCAAAGAATTTCAAAGAAGCCTTTTTGTGTTTTAAGATTTTCCTTGGCAAAGCTTTGTGTCCGATGGATATGCTACCAAGGCAAGAGACGGGGCAACGCAATTTTCAAAGGCTATATGCAACAAGGGAGGCGCTGAATACCTCCTCGCCAAATCCAAGTTTCCCTTTCCAAAACTCTTTGCCGCTTCCACACCTAAAACGACACTGGCGTTCTACACCGACACGTTTGTGCAACACGTCGACACGTTTGTGCAACACATCGATACGTTTGTGCAACACACACTATCTTCCTTTCCGCAACGAATCTGCTGCATTCTTTTCAGGTTCCCAACCCCTGAAGTTGCTGATGCGTGACCGCGAGTGCGTCACGTGGTTGAGGGGTGCTTAACAAGCGGTGTTAAGTTCAACCAATCCAAACGGTGAGTGCGGGTTCGAAACTCATCCGCGGATGGTAGTTGACCTGTTCCAATGATGTGGAGTTAGGTCGATGTTTTGGATAAATTATAGTGGCGTTAGTTCGTGTAGCGCAGGCCTGCACAATTCAGAAAGCTCGAAGGGCCAAGTTATCAAAATAAATGTGCCGCAGGCCGCAAAAGTCTATTAAATTTCGATGTAGAGATCTTGTTGTGGTATGGAAGAAATTCTGGAACGACAGTCACTAATTTGAGGTCGAGCTTTTGCAACATTTTCTACAATTGAGAAAGTTTTCGCGGGCCGCAAGAAAAACTTTCGGGGGGGCTGCATGTTGTGCAGGTCTGCTCTAGCGTGTCATCGCCATTGGTCATTATTAAGTCTGAGTCACCATAAAAGTTATTATTCCTCCTCCGAGCAAAACATGTCTTTGTTGTTGCACAGGAACTGATCGGAGGAAACTCATCAAAGCTGTTGCATCGGATCAAAGCTGTTGCGTCGGATCGCCGGTGAAGTCTCGTCGATCAGTCGAATTATATAAGTTGGTCGCGCGCGGATGCAATATTAGAAAGGAGCTGCGCAACGAATGCAGCAGATCGTTGAAGCATCGACATTTTGGTGGACTCCTCACAGAAAAAAAGTAACTGAAACGAGTTTAACGCTTTGGTAAGTTTTATAGTGAGAAGAAGGTGTTCGAAATGCTGTCTGTAGAACTTTCTCGAAATATTCTGGAAACAAACATAGCATCATCGACGCCGACGTTGCAAGAACCATGATTCGAACATTTGCGACGTCGACAATAAACAGAGAAAAGAAGTTTAACAGAATACGCGCAAGCAGGACCGTAACCAGCTTGGGACAATAGGGGAGAGTTTTCTGAGGAGGGCCCAAATTTTACATCGATTAGAAATACAATAGTTTTAAACTATGTCCAACACATTTTGATGGTGGTGGGAAGACCCCCCCTGCGTCCTCCTTATTTGTGGTCCTGCCCGCACGAAGTACTTCTATAGTTGGCGGCGCGGATTGGCGCGAAGAAATGGCCAGAGCGTTGGTCCAATGATTACTCGTTTGTGCTCGAAGCGACCGAGTTTGCGCTGATTTCGTTGTTGGTCCAAGCTGGGGAAACTGAGGGGACAGTTGCATTTTTGAGAGGACAGCGGGAAGGAGCAAAATTTTTTCTTAACCGCTCCATTGCTGGGTTGTTTGGCTCCTGCAATTACATATTTGTATTGACCATATGTTTTGAATTTCGCGGAAGGCACTTGGTGGAAGTGTTCGTTTTGTGGAGCGTAGCTTGGTTGGCGACGACAGCATTGGTGCGCTGTATTGCGCAATCTGGCGTCCTGGAAGCTCGCGTATTAGTGCGCTGAAGCGCTGAAAAGCAGTTAAGCGAGTCTTGGGTATTTGAGCGCGTCGTC